>OCRC01000141.1_pt1 | contig 32568 bp, 27 predicted proteins | sample 1495861 | NCBI WGS metagenome assembly OCRC01 (sample SAMN05301492, study PRJEB22388) | human oral metagenome | isolation source: Infant 2 DOL 14 oral | host: Homo sapiens | place: USA: Pittsburgh, Magee-Womens Hospital of UPMC | collected 2013/2014
TTTCAATAGAAATTGTCTTTTTTTCACTTATCCAAGAACTTTATGTCCCGGACTCTTTCCTACGATTAGTCAAGTACTTATAATTAAAATAAGCATTACTTAACTAAACCGTTCATTTTAATTTTTTTGAATAAGGTGTTAAACTATATTTGATTGTACGTTTGGCTAATGTGGTGACATTTGATAATCGTACAATTTATGATTCATTACAAGATAATGAATTGTTTTTAATAATCGATTTATACAAGCAATGATGGCAGTCTTATGAGGTTTCTCATTAGGCTGCTTTCTTAGTTTGTAGTAATAATCGACGACATGATTGTCATAATGATGCTGCCCTCTTATTATATTCATAATCACCCAAAATAAAAGTTTTCTCGCTTTTTTATTACCACGCTTGTTGATGGTATCTCTACAGTGTGTATGACCTGATTGATATCGTTTGATATCAATGCCAACAAAAGCATTGAGTTGTTTATTTGATTTAAATCGCTTAATATCACCAATCTCCCCAATAATCATAGCTGTGCTTAGCTTACCAATACCAGGTATCGAATGAATATTTTCAAAATAATCGAGTTGTTGTGCTAATTGAATCATGGCATCATCTAATTGTTTGAGATGATGAATAGATTGTTTTAATTGTTGAATAAGTAAGCGTAATTTTTCGACTAGAAAGGAATGTCTATCGACACTAGGATAGCTTTCTTGAGCAATCACCCTTAATTGAAGTGCATATTTTGTAGCTTTATCCATTGACATTCCCTTATCTGTAGAATTGAATATATGTGTAATCAGTACCTCCTTGTCGATATCAAGAACCATGTCTGGATGAGTAAAGATTTCTGCGATGTTGAGTGCAATGATTGAATATCGACTACTAAACAATCTTTCTAAACCAGGGAATGTTTGATGGAGTAATTCAAGGATCTGAAATTTAAGTCGATTTTGTTCATTCTCGATTTCTAGATGAAAACGGACGCGTTCTCTTAATTCAAAGAATATTAACTCATGTATAGGTAAGCTGTCTGTTTGTTTAAGCGTCGGTCCTAAACAAGCAAGCTTATGAGCATCTGCCTGATCAGTTTTCCATGATCTTAGAGCGCTCGTTTTAAATTTGGCTTCTAACGGATTCATTTGAATATAGTTAATTTGATTTACACAACAAAATCGTTCCATACCTCTTGAATAGATACCTGTAGATTCAAAAATGAGTTGTGGGTGGTCTAAGTCATTCAAATACTTGAGTAAATAATTGTAACCATTTTTATTATTCTGGATGAAAAACTCTTTTTGGAATTTTCCATTTTTATAATGTGCAACTACACTACTTCTTTTACTAATATCAACACCTAAGTAATCGATAAAAAAACCTCCTTTGAATAATTGAGAAGCTAAAAACTTTACTTAACCTTTCTCATTTCATTTTCCTATACACGGTTTCAAGAACCCAACATACTACAAACGAATTTCAAAAGGCGAGAGTAAAGCTGACTTGTTTTTTATACGGATTTAAAATCCAAGAGTCTGGACAGTCTACTTCTCTCTATAACTATAAAAAATAGCTATGAAAAAATCTATCGTCATAGATTTCTTCATAGCTAATCTTAGTATGTTTATAGTGCTGGAACTTCTGATAATCATCGATTATGTTAATTACTGTCAGATATTAGTTGAATAAACTCCAGGAGATATACATAACTATATATAATGGAGATATTATTTTTAGTTATATTTAGCATATTTAAATAATGTTAATTTATCTGATAAAATAGCCTCACCATACTTTTCAAACCCTAAAGATTCATAGAAGTGGTAATTTCTACAATTTTTATGAGGAGTATAAACGGTCTATTTATTTTTATTAGTAAATTTTTCGAAAATCATTTTCATAGTTAATTTACTAATTCCATTATTCTGTTCATTTTGAGAAATGAAAATTTTATATAAATGTTGACTATTATGTTTTCTTTAATTTCAAATGCGCCAACTATATTTTCTTCTGAAAAAATCGTAGAGTGTTGATTTGTGGTTATATCGTGTTGTAAGTCTTCCAAAGTTTCACAATATGGACTCGTTAAATACAATAACCCAACCATAATAGAAATTTTTGGTTTTCATCTATTATTCACCTCTAAAATAAAACTCAATCCGTGAAAGGATTAAGTTAGACAGACTATTTTACAATAACAACGGGAATTTCTGAACGTTTTGCTACTTTGTGACTGACGCTACCTAACACCATTTCTTGCAAACTATTTAATCCACGTGTTCCTAAAACAATAGCTTGAAATTCTCCACTATTGGCAACTGAAACAACTGTGTCCGCAGGAACACCATGTGCAATTTTCATTTCATATTTTACATTATGCTCTACAAATAACTCAGTGATATGAGAGAGTTTGTCTTCTCTTTCATTCGTCAAACTGGAACTTTGTTTACCATGTAAAACATCTGTTTTCGATTCCTCAACATCTACAACTGTAAGAATAGTAACAATCGTATTATCATCTATAAAATTTAAAACCTCTTTTGCTGAACGCAAACTATTCTCTGATCCATCTGCTGCTAATAAAATTGATTTATACATAAATAACGCTCCTTTAGTTTAAATGATTTTCATTTAGTTGGCTTAACTCTGAAACAACTTTATGACTATCTGAATTTAATTTTTCTATACGAACAATATTATTTTTTTCTTCGAATTTTCGTACTATCGTGTCAATTGCATCTACTGCAGAATCATCCCATAAGTGTGCATTATTGAAGTTTAATTCTATGGTACTATTTTCAATCTCAAAGTTTATTTGCTCCATCATAGAATCAATAGAAACAAAAAAGATTTGTCCTTTAAAAGATAATCGGTTTATTTTACCGAACTCTTCAGAAATAACTTCTACTTTTGAAATTTTAGTAGCAAAGAATAAAGCACTGAAAACAACGCCTGCAACAACACCTAAAGCTAAATTATGCGTCATTAAAACAATAATCACTGTAATAAGCATAACGACTGCATCCGTTTTTGGTGCTTTCTTAATATATTTAAAGGAATTCCAATCAAATGTACCAATAGAAACCATAACCATAATACCTGCTAAAATTGGCATTGGAACTTGAACTACAAGTCCTCCAAGTACAATAATCATAAATATAAGTACAATACCCGCTGTAAATGTAGACAATCTACTGTTTGCACCTGATTTAACATTGATGACGGATTGACCAATCATGGCACAACCTCCCATGCCACCGAATAATCCGGTAATCATGTTAGCGATACCTTGACCACAGGACTCTCTATTTTTACTACTATAAGTGTCTGTAGCATCGTCTACAATTTTAGCTGTAAGTAAGCTCTCAACTAAACCTACAATAGCCATAGATAAAGAGTAAGGGAAAATAATTTGAAGAGTTTCTAAATTAAAGGGAACATTAGGGATTAAAAAGTGAGGGAAAGCTTGTTTGATATTACCTAAATCTCCCACAGTTCTAACGTCAGAACCTGTATACATATAAAGGGCAGTCAATACGATAATAGCTATTAATGGTGCAGGTATAGCTTTAAAAAATCTTGGAATTATATATACGATGAGTAACGTTACAATTACATATATATAAGTTGAAATTGATATCCCAAAGATATGTTCTATTTGAGACATAAAAATCATGATTCCTAGAGCATTCACAAAACCTATCATGACAGAACGAGGTATAAATTTCATTAGACGACCTACTTTAAGAAGTCCTAAAATTAATTGAATTAACCCCATCAGTATAGTAGCAGCTAGAAGATACTCTACACCGTAATCTTTCACAAGTGGCACAATTAATAAGGCAATAGCCCCTGTTGCACCTGATATCATCGCCGCTCTACCACCTACAATAGCAGTGACGACAGCAATAATGAACGAAGTATATAAACCAACCATAGGATCTACACCAGCAATGATGGAGAATGCGATAGCTTCAGGGATTAAAGCTAAGGCAACTACAATACCTGCAAGTATATTTTTGCCTGGCTGGTTAAGCCATTCATTTTTTAATTTTTCAACCATAACTTACTCTCCTTTTTATTTAATTATATTGTAAAGTATATCAGAAAAGTTTCATATGTATACCCCTTAATGAAACTTTGTGTTAAACTTTAGCTACAGGGTGGTGCAATTAAATGAAATACGGTTATATTAGACCCGTTACAATAAACGACGATTTAAATGAACAAAAAAAGAAAATAGAAACTCATACAAATGAAATTGTTGAAGAAATTCATGCTAATAATAAGAAGAGGAATATATTAGATGTTCTTTTAAATGAAAAATTAGTTCCTGGAGATATGTTATACGTTACGGATTTATGTATTCTTGCAGATTCTACGAAACATTTAGTAGATATATTAGATTATCTTTCTCAGGAGGATATATCTTTATATGTTATTAATTTAAATCGTTACATTTATAAAGACATCAAAGGTGAATTTATAGAGATATTACATGATATCACAGACTTTCAAAGTGATATTGTTAAATTTAGAACTCGTGTAGGATTAGAGAATTATTCAAAAGATGGAAAAACTTTAGGAAGACCAAAGCGAGATGATAAAAATCTTAGAGATGCTATTGAAATGTATATGAGCAAAAAATACACTTTAGATGAGATAAAAGAACAGACAAACATAAGTAGGGCAACTTTGTATCGTCATCTAGATAAATAAGAGGTGATGAACGTTGTTACAAGATATAGTCTATAAAGTATTGTTATCGATTCGAGAAGAAAATAGCGTAGATTTTAAAACGTTGGATGTGAGTGAAAAACCTTTTCTATTAGCACTTGAGAGCGTAGCAGGGGAAGATTTAGCACAAAAAATTTCTAAATTTCAAATAACTATACATAAAAGGCTTTTTGTTTTATAAAATTAATGTTCTGTTCTTTCCCTTTTGATTCTATAAATTGTTTGACGTGTAATACCCACGTCTTTGGCTATCTTACTAATAGATTCTCCTTTATTTAGTAGCTCAATAACACGATGGTAAACAATTCTCTTGTGAGGATTTTTAGCATTAGGTGAATATAGTAAAGGGCGTCCTTTATACACACCTTTTTCTTTCGCAACTTGAATACCTTGTGCTTGTCTACGTTTACTTTCATTTCGTTCTTGTTCTGAAACCATTGCTAATATTTGAATGATTAAGTCTTTCATAAATTTATCTAATAATGGATTGCCAATGACTTCGTTCATCATAGGTAAGCTAGTAATCATCAATTGAACTTCTTTGTCTTTTAAATAATTAACGGTATGAATCACTTCATCGTAATTACGACCTAAACGATCAATAGATTCTACTATAAACCGATCCCCCATTCTTACAAAGTTAAGTGCTTCTTGAAGTATTGGTCTATTTTCAATAGATTTCCCAGATTGTTTTTCTATAAATATTTTTTCAGCACCAAACGTCTTTAAATTTTCGAGTTGTCTTTCTAAATTTTGTTCGATTGATGATACTCTCGCATAACCAACAATCATTGATTTTCACCTCACAATTAATTATACACCCTAATCATACGTTTTAGTTACTATAAATTCAATAACTACATATGTATGATTAGGGTGTAATCCTGTCTGATTCTTAGCTTTCTTAAAATTTAGTAATATTTTTATTTCCCTTTATTTTCTTGGTTATTTAACTTATTGAGATAACGATAGATTGTTGTACGTGAAACTTTCCACTGCTCTGCAATAGTTTTAATTGGTGTTCCATTATCATAAAGTGTTTTAAGTAAAGTCAAATCTTGTTTATTTAATTTTTCGGGTCGACCTCCATAACGTCCTCTAGCACGAGCTGCAATTCGCCCCGCTGAAGAACGTTCTAAAATTAAATTACGTTCAAATTCTGCAAATGCTGCGAATAAATGAAATAACAATTGTCCTGTAGAACTTGATTTATCCATTGTTATATTTTCTTCTAAACTATGAAAACTCACGCCTCGATTATTAAGTTCATTAACTAATGTGATTAAATCTTCCATGTTACGGCCTAGTCTATCTAGTCTCCAAACAACAATCGTATCTCCTGACCTCGCAAATTCAATGGCTTTATCTAAACCAGGACGTTTACTTTTTGATCCACTTATGTGATCGCTAAATATTTTTTCACAACCATATTGATTTAATCGATCTTCCTGCAAATTCAAATTTTGCAAACCAGTTGACACTCTTGCATAACCTATTTTCAAAATACAAACCTCCTATATGCATTTTCATTGTACCATAACTTAATTCTAACTATATTTATGAACATAGATTTCCTATTGGGTTATTGAACACTAAAATATGTATACTAGCTATATATCTAGGTATAAAAAGAGAGTGTACAGAAAATGGTTATTTTCTGTACACTATCATCTTTAATAATATATTTTAAATGTTATTAACAAAACTAATTTAATAAGAGTCAAGCATAGTTTACATATGTATTATGTTTGAAACATATCTCTAATTACTTTTTACTAATATCATTTAAAATGTCTCGCAATTCTTCAATTTCTTTGTTATTTAATTCTTCATTTTTCGCAAAATTCAGCACTAAACTTTTCATGTCCCCTCCATACAGTTTATTAAGAAAAGTTTTAGCAGTTTTCATTTTAATATCGTCTTCTTTAATATTTGATGAGTAAAAATAAATATTCTCTGATTTGTATCGTTTTATAATCTCTTTTTTATATAGTCTTGTGATTAATGTTCTAATCGTTTTATCGCTAACTTCTTTATATTTTTGAATTTCAACTACAATTTCATTAGCTGATACTGATTTTTTACCCCATATTATATTCATAACATCCCATTCAGCCATAGATATTTCAACTTGCTTATTGGCCATTTAAAACACCCATTTCTTTTAATATTTTTTCACTGATTAATTCAGCATTTTTCCCAGATGGCTTTCCATCTGATAAATGTGTAGCAAAATAATACTTATCATGATTTGTAATTACGTAACCTACAAACCACCCATTATTATACTTCCCGTTTACTATACCTGTACCTGTTTTCCCATACAGTTCATACTTTTCATTTTTCTTAATCAATAATGAAGAAGATAATTGATTCTTTGCTTTTTTACTAAAATGGTTATTTTGTTCCATCATATTTTTAAAAACTATTACTTGTTCAAGATTAGATATTTTCAAACTATCTTCCATCCAATAGCTTTTATAACTTCCCAAATTTTTATTACCATAATTTAATTGCTTGAGTTGAGTCGCAGTATAGTTCTTTGGTATTTGATCGCTAATACGTTCGAAGTACCAATTAACTGAATTTTGCATTGCTGTATTTAAATTTTGTTCCTTATTCCAAGCATCAAAAGGGTAATGCTTATGATCCCATGACATACGTGAATTTTCATCATTTATAACATGTCGGTCAAGTCCAAACATAGCTAAATAAATTTTATAAGTTGAATTAGGAGAATACCTTTTTCTACTTTCTTTTTCGTTATAAATATAGTATTTGTCTTTCTTCATGCTGTACATGACGAAAGATCCACTATTTGAACCAAAAATTTTACTTTTATCTAAAATTTGGTAACCGTTGTGTAAGGGCTTTTTATAATTATAATCAGTTATGGATTGCCCCATCAAAAACTGGCTTTGAATTACCATGAGCAAAAAAGTAAAAATACAAATAAAAATTAGAATTAATTTGGACTGTTTTTTCAGATTGGCTTCTTTTATATTAATTAATCTTCTTTTGAGTAATGACTTTTTACCATTAAATGAATGGCTTAATATATTTTTATTAAAAAATGGAACATTTAATACGGAGTCCATAATAGATTCCGCATAAGTTTTAAATTCATTTTTGTTAATATTATTAAGGACAAATCTATCGGCTTCTACTTCATTGTCATGAATTATCTTTCTTTTTACAATATGTACTAATGGATTGTAACTCATAATAATAGAGAAGATATTAAAGATAATTAAATGTAAAGTATCTCTATTTTTAGCATGAGCATATTCATGCAATATTATATATTTTAGTCTTTTGTCAATTACACTTTTAAAATATGAACTAGGAATCAAAATAATATATTTCCCATACCAAAAAGTTATTGGAGATTGAATAGTCTCTGCTTTTCGAATCACAATATTTTTTTTATATTGATGGTTGAAAAGTATCGTATCTATTTTATTTTTTTCATTTTCGTTTAGATAAAGTGACTGTTTCTTTAAATATTTAAGATATAATAAGGCTTTCAAAAATTTAAAACTTAAAATAATAACTAAAACTATCCAAATAACTGTGCAAATATTATCAATTGAATCCCAATTAAACTTATGGATATCTGTTGTGAACTCTTGAATAGGTTTGGTGGTATTTATGTTATGGTTCAAGTCGTGTGACTTACTTTCAACTTTGGGCGCTTGATTATTCACATTATTAAATTTAAAAAAAGAGAATTTAATAGGAATGAAAGGAATTAATCCTGCAAGAAGAGTTAGATACCAAACTTTATAATTTAACATATAATTAAAATAGCGTTTTAATATGTACCTAAAAAATAATAACAATAGAAATATAAAACAAAAGCTTACTATGCTCATTATTAATAACTTAGCCATTTCAACACCTTCTTTCAAATATTTATAATAAACTATTGACACCGATATTACAATTGTAATATTATTGATTTATAAAAATTACAACTGTAATATCGGAGGGTTTATTTTGAAAAAGTTAATATTTTTAATTGTAATTGCTTTAGTTTTAAGTGCATGTAATTCAAACAGTTCACATGCCCAAGAGTTAAATGATTTAGAAAAAAAATATAATGCTCATATTGGTGTTTATGCTTTAGATACTAAAAGTGGTAAGGAAGTAAAATTTAATTCAGATAAGAGATTTGCCTATGCTTCGACTTCAAAAGCGATAAATAGTGCTATTTTGTTAGAACAAGTACCTTATAATAAGTTAAATAAAAAAGTACATATTAACAAAGATGATATAGTTGGTTATTCTCCTATTTTAGAAAAATATGTAGGAAAAGATATCACTTTAAAAGAACTTATTGAGGCTTCAATGACATATAGTGATAATACAGCAAACAATAAAATTATAAAAGAAATCGGTGGAATCAAAAAAGTTAAACAACATCTAAAAGAACTAGGAGATAAAGTAACAAATCCAGTTAGATATGAGACAGAATTAAATTACTATTCACCAAAGAGCAAAAAAGATACTTCAACGCCTGCTGCTTTCGGCAAGACTTTAAATAAACTTATCGCAAATGGAAAATTAAGCAAAAAAAATAAAAATTTCTTACTTGATTTAATGTTTAATAATAAAACCGGAGACACTTTAATTAAAGATGGTGTTCCAAAAGACTATAAGGTTGCTGATAAAAGTGGTCAAGCAATAACATATGCTTCTAGAAATGATGTTGCTTTTGTTTATCCTAAGGGCCAATCTGAACCTATTGTTTTAGTCATTTTTACGAATAAAGACAATAAAAGTGATAAGCCAAATGATAAGTTGATAAGTGAAACCGCCAAGAGTGTAATGAAGGAATTTTAATATTCTAAATGCATAATAAATACTGATAACATCTTATAGTTTGTATTATATTTTGTATTATCGTTGACATGTATAATTTTGATATCAAAAACTGATTTTCCCTCTATTATTTTCGAGATTTATTTTTTTAATTCTCTTTAACAAACTAGAAATATTGTATATACAAAAAACCATAAATAATAGATGAATAGTTTAATTATAGGTGTTCATCAATCGAAAAAGCAACGTATCTTATTTAAAGTGCGTTGCTTTTTTCTCATTTATAAGGTTAAATAATTCTCATATATCAAGCAAAGTGACACGTTATAAATTCAACAACTATATTTGTATGATTAGGGTGTACTCGAAACTAACAATATATGTAATCTCTTTATCCTAGTTTTATATTTATTTGTATTTTTCTTTTATACTTTCCATATTAATATTTTCATTATGAATATTATACATATTAAATTCTTTAGAAAAATCGCTCATCATTGCATTTTTCATATTAAATACTAATAGTCTAATTAAATCATTTACTATAGCTTGGAATTTTAACGCCTCGTCTTTACTATAAGATAGACCTTCATGAACAATTTTATTTCTCATAGGATAATAGTTATCAATATATTGATTTATGCAATTTTCAATCTCATAAGAATTATTAAAATTTAATTTTCTTACTATTTTTAATAATTGATCCTTAATAATATTTCTGTAGCCACCTGCAAGCTTATTGCTAATTTTTCCATCACTTAGCTGTTGGTCTAATTTATAATATCTCTCTAAAAACTTAGTAATAAAAACTTCTAATGCAGTCTGAATTTGTATAATTGCTACATTGTAATCAGCCTTATAAATTGCTCTTTCACCTTTTCTCATAGCTATTACATATGTATTACTAGGGTGATTAGTGAAAATTTGATAGTTTTGTTTAATATTTAATAATTCACTTTTTTTCAATTCTGAATATTGATCTTCTTCTATTTTACCCGGTTTATTTATAAGAAAAAGACTCATATCTTTTATCTCACCTTCCATACTGTATATGACATAATATGGAATACTTAATATATCACCAAGAGACAGTTGAAAAACATTGTGGTACTGATACTTCACACTGATAATTTTAATGAAATTATTAAGGGTATTAAATTGGTTATTAAAAACTTCAGTTAAAACTCTAGTTTTTTTAGACTCTCTAGAAGTAGATCCAGATTTTACTCTTTTAAATTGATTTTTATTAATAACTGAAGTGATTTCAATATATGTTTGTCTCTCTCTTTTAATGTTATCTTTTTCGAAAATATTGTGTTCTCTATGAATGAATTTCATAAATGTATTTTCTTCAGCTATAAAGTCAATATTTTCAATTTCTTTTATGGGCATTCTAAAAGGTAATAAGTATTTAAATGTTATTAATTGCCTTTTTTTGCTTCCTCTAAAACTTTTTTTTGTATAAATTTCATTTTTCAACATTTTAAACTCTTCTTTTATCTTAACTTTATCCAACATGTATTTCCCCTTTCTACATTTAAAAGTATTTATTTAAAACATAACTTTGCATTCCTACGCACTGTGGTGTTATAATACATTTAACAAATATTAGACTCATGAATCACCGAACCCCCAATCTATGGCTGTAGATTGGGGGTTCTTTTGATGGTGAGGCTTTGTCGCCTTATTATTTATTGCGATTGTTTAGCCAAAACGTAAAAATCGCAACTATACACCCTGATATTATGGGTGCAATTATGCTAACAAATATTAAACTCATGATTTCACCTCCTTCCGCCGAAAATACCGCCGGAAGTTAAGGCGACGCCATCATTATACCATCTGTGAATTATTTAGCATATCTACTTCCGATAAGTCATTTTATGTAATGATAGTGAGATTCAGATCCATTTCTATGATATCTAGAGGCAAAAGAGATACTTTATAAGTATATTTCAAGTTTATTATAGTAATTAAACACATCACTATAAGTAAATAAATTTACTAGTTTACTAATGACTATTGCATTTTTAATAGAATTATTGATTTTATACTTACTTTCCAATAATACTTTTTAGCACCTTTTAAAATCTAATATGCTTTTACTTGATCCTATATACTCTTAAATTTGCGTCATTTCATTTAACAGCTTTCCTAATAATTTTCGCTTTGAACATTAGAAAATTGATGATGATTTATGTTTTCTTTAACTTTAATTTATAGGAGAAAAATCATGATTCTGTTAATTTATGAAATCTTATTATTTTTAATAATTTCATTCTCTTATTTTTTATTCAAACTATTTTTATGGAGATTCATTTTGGAATCTTAGCTTCAATATTCGGAATGTTTACAACAAATTTGTTTATGTGTGACATGCTTCTATATAAAAGTCCAGAATACAATGACAAGAAAATCTTTAAGATTTTTATAAACTTAATCAATCTCGTAATAATTATTATTAGCTTAATAATACTCAATTTATTAACTGTAAAATAAGTACAGAATTAGAATTGAAATTAATGTATTAACGTTGATCTTTGAAGCTCTTAACAATTTTCAAACTTATAAAATTGTCGACTAAATCGCTCATACCATACGATATTCATCTTAAAATTTAGTTAAGTATACTCACAACATTATTAAAATTTCTTATCATAAATGTGCGCTCTACTTTTGTTTTTACCCTTGTCTAACATATGGAAAAATGACGCATAAATTCTGAAAAAATTAATCAAAATATTCCATTATTTCGTTCGATTATTTAACAAGAACCTCTGAAAAAATGCAGAACTTATTAATGACTTAAAATGAATTTTATATCAAAAATGTATATTAAGTTTCGGTGTAATTACTTAAATAAAAACATAAACTTTTAAATTTAGATAACACTGAATATGGTAATTTAATTCAAAAAATGATAAAGAAAAAAACACATTCAATTACAGCAATTGGGCACTTCGAAAACAAAATTATCTCTTAAAAAATAGGGAACTTTAGCTAAAAAAGCTAGCATTTGTTATTGAAAAGTCGAAAAAAAAGTATGGGTACAAAATGGGTACAGATACAATATGTAGGGGTACATTTTGGGTACAAACACAAAATTTAGGCACCAAAAGAAAAACTCTGAAACCTTTGAAATGTCTGGCTTCGCCAGACCTACCTTTGTAAAAGATGGCAAATTTCCCTTATGCTCTTAATTCATGATTTGGGTTCAAATCAAAATTTTGGTGTTTTAAAAGAAAAATGTCTCCGAAAAAACTAAAAAACAAAGTTGGTTTTTAAATGATTTTATGCCAAATTTTAATTTACATGTAACTGATAAGCATCTCAAAAATTTGTCTCTGGTTCATCAAAAAAGTTTAGACTTGTTTTTTTAATTAGCTCATATTTGTGTTCTCAGATCCTTTAAATGATTTTGAATTAAATATACATAAAATACGCCTAAATGTTCTAAAAGTATCTTTAAATAACAAATAAGGTATTTAAAATTTTAATAGGACTTGTGATAAAGTTTGTTGAAAAGGAACTCTATATGTTTTGGAATTTTTGTATGCTTGTTAAATATCTTAGTCCCTTTAGCAACAGTTTTTGAAGAAGAGACAACAAATTTATTTGCTAAAATAAAAGATAAAAATAAAGAAGAGAATCATTAAAAAAAGGAGTGTTTTTAGATATCATCTTGTATTGTTGTCCAACTATTATTATCTATTTTGATGCTTGTTTTTATACATCAACAAATAAATCAAAGCCATTTAGATTTTTGGTTTATTATTTACTTCTTATTTTTTATAGTTGTGGTTTTGTTTTGGAAACCTTCGAAAGACAAAAAGTAGACCACACATTTATGCAGAGAAAATTTATTGTGCGTTGAGAAGAACCCTTAACTAAACTTGTAGACGAATGTCGGCATAACGTGAGCTATTAAGCCAACCGTTCGACAAGTTTTGGGTTTGTTAAGGGTTCCGAGGCTCAACGTCAATAAAACAATTGGAATAAAAAACTGATATAATTATTTTAATTAACTGGGGAGATTTTTTGAAATATAAAGTTATTAGAGAGGAAAAACAAAGAAACCCTATTATCGTTACAAAGTACAATAGAGGTTATCTTGTGTTAGATAGTGCACATAGGTATACAGCTTTGAAAAAGATAGGTTGTCAATATGTAATGTGTCAAGTTGTAGAAAAAGATGATTATACAATAGAAATATGGAATCATCAAATTTCCCATAACGACTTTTTAAAAATAAGTCCTAATGTGTGACAGTCTGTATCGTGCGATTGATACAGATAGCACCATTTTCCTTTGATTTTGATATATGTCTCATTAATACGCCGTTTACAATAGGCTTTTTTAGGCTTTTTCATCAAAATAATTCCCCCACTAAAGTTGAGTTTTAAGGTTCAACTTTAGGGGGGGAATTCAAAAAATATACAGCAATTATATTTTTATTTTATTACTTTTATAAAATAATACAATGCTGAAAGATGTAATTAAAGAAAGGATGCTAAAAATTAACATTCCAGATTTAAATTGAGTAATAATTAAACCACCAATTACTGGAGCTAATAATGAACCGATGTTTTGTAAACCTAACAAAGAGTAATAAGCTCCTTTATTATACTTATCGGTAATTTCGTCTATTCTAATATCTATAGTAGTAAATACTAACATTTCCCCCATAGTGAATACAATCATAGCAAAAGCAAGTAATACAATATTTTCTGTTAAGCCAAAAGTAAATAATCCTAAAGTTAAAGTAATTGCTCCTAATATAATGCATGATTTATGAGAATATCGCTTGTTTAATAAATAAATAAAGTATTGACAAGTTAAAGCTATCACACCATTTATAGACAGTAAGTAACCATAAATAGAAGTAGCTTTAGAGTGCGATTTTATGGCAAAGAATTGAGGTATAGAACTTAGAATTTGAGAATAACCAAATACAAAGAATATACTTCCTAAAAGCAATAATACATAAGCTTTATTTCTTTTGATAATACCAAAAGAGGTAAGATAGTTTAATTTAGGATTTTCGCTTCTTTTTTCTTCTATAGAAGAAAAAAGAAAAAAGATAAAATTAATAAAGTAGATAAAAGAAATAAAGATGCATACATTTTTTAAAGAAGATACTTCTTGAATTTGTATAGAAATAAAAGGTCCTAATGCAGCAGCTATGTTTATGAGATAGTACCTTATATTAAATACTAATCGTTTTCTTGATGTTTCAGAGTATAAAGTTAATAAGGTTTTATATGTAGGAGAGAGTAAACTACTTGCTATAGTATTAATTATAGTAAAGAATAAAAAACCATAATAACTATGTATGTATGGAAATATTACAAAGCTGATAAAAGCTGTAAAAATACTACATAGTATAATTTTCTTCTTATTTACTGTACTTAACATCGGAGCTAATATAAAACTGATGATTAATGCTGTACACCCGGAAGAAGATAAAATAATCCCTATCTCTAAACTAGAATATGAAAATTCCTGAATTAAATAAATAGATAAAAAAGGTATTATGAGGAAATGTGAAAATCGTTCGAAAAAAGTGACTATTAGAAGTAGATAAATGATTTTAGAAAATTGAAACAAAGTCAACACCCTATCCTTTTATAAAATCAACCCCGTAATTATTTAAAATATTATACATGGTATCTTTAACTTTATCATAAAAATCTGTACCTATAGCAAATAAATGAATCATAAACACATATAACTTGTAAAATTCTATTCGCTTTTCATATCCAACACACAACGGATATATATTATTATATTCTTGATAAAAATCTAATGGAAATTTTTCTAATGCTAGAGTATATCCAATATCAAATTCTCTATCTCCATATAAACAGACTGGATCACATAGAATAGGATCTCCATTTTTTTGAAAAAGAATATTTCCTTTCCAAAGATCACCATGAAGTAATGATGGTGACGATTGGTGATAATATAAGCTCTTCAACATAATTTTTCGTATATCTTCATATAATAAAAGATCCGAAATTGAAAATAAACGTTTCTTGTATATTTCAGAACATAGCTTATCCATCCTACTTTTAATAAATAAATCCCCCCAAGAAGAAGTCCATTTATTAGTGAATTCAATCGTTCCTCCATTGAAATTATGACTAAAGCCAAATAGATTTAGTGAATTTATATTTTTATGCATGTTTGCAACTATTTTACCTAGTTTTCTATAGCTTTCAGGATAAGCATGGCCATTTTCAATGAACTCTAACAGTAAAAAAGAATTATTGTCTAATTCTCCTTTATTAATAATTTGAGGAACAGGAATATTTTTATCAGTTAATTCTTTTAAACTGGATAACTCATAATCAAAAAAATTTGATTTAGTATTAGGTTGTAGCTTTAAAAAATATTTTTTGTTGGAAGCATCAACTGAAAAAGATAGATTCACATATCCCCCTGCAATAGGAAATATTTTTTGAATATTTTTAATTGGTAATTTAGAATAATCAAAATTATACATAGTTTATCACCTTTTGCTTGGCTTTGATAACTCATGGCCACTCTACTAAAATAGAGTGGCCATGTTTGTTTAATATAATAAGGAAATTTTTATTTCTTTATTATTAAAATGAATAGTATTTTCATATTCATCTATAACATTTAAGTGTATATTTTTAATCAGCAAATTTTCTTTAAACATATTTTTATTGGTTTTTATTGATTCTAATAATTCCCCAGTTACACCGATATAAATATCAATACGTTGATTTATTGGTAAATTTTTCTTTTTTCTTAATTGTTGAATTAATCTAATGAGCTCTCTAGCATGTCCTTCGCGAATTAATTCAGGAGATAAATTTTTATCTAATAATATAACGCAGTCATTATCTTCACTGAGTTGATAACTATCCTTAGGTAAGGTTTTAATTATAAAATCATCCTTAGTTAACTCAGCATCAGAAGATAAACTTTTGAAGTTATTAGACTCAATTAAACTTTTTTTATCATACTCTGATAGGGAGTCTATCAATGTTTGAATATTTTTCGTTTTGTTCCCTAGTTTTGGTCCCACAGAAGAAAAATTCAATTTAAGCTCATAGGTAATATAGTCATTAATATTATCAGTTAATTCAATGTTTTTTATATTTAATTCGTCTTTTATTATTGAATAGTAATTAGGTAAAAAACTTAAGTTTAATTGACTATTAGGTTTAATCACCATTTTCGATAAAGGTTGCTTAATTTTTAAATCTGCATTTTTGCGAGCCTGTCTAGATAATTCTACAATTTTTATAACGGTATGCATTTCATCTTCCAATGCTTGATTAATAAAACTTTCTTTATATTGTGGATAATCTTGTAAATGCACACTTTTTCCAGTCAAATTATAATGGATTTTTTCAGATATAAATGGAACAAATGGAGCCACTAGTCTTGATAAAGTTGTTAAAATTTCATAAAGCGTATTGTACGCATCTTTTTTATCGTTAGAAATTCCTTGTTCCCAAAATCGTCCTCTCGATCTCCGAATATACCAATTACTTATTGTATTGGTATATTCGTTAATTAATCTGGCTGCGGAAGTGAAATCGTAATTATTTACATAAATATTACTTTCTTTTATTAAGGTGTTTAAGCGAGAAAGAGCCCAATTATCTAATGTATTTCTACTTTTTGTAATTTCATTATTAGGATTATAGTGATCTATTTTATTATACATATTATAAAATTTATAAATATTATCAAGCGTATCTATAAATTTCGATTTGGTCTGAGCTACTATATTTTCTGAGAATCTTTTGTTATTCCATGGAGCACTATCCGAAATTAAGGCCCATCTTAAAGAATCGGCTCCGTACTTATTAATTAATTCAGTTGGATTAATAACGTTTCCTTTACTTTTAGACATTTTTTTACCATTACTGTCTAGAATATGTCCTAAAGATAAAGCACGTTTATAAGAAGATTTTCCTTTTAGAATAGTAGAAATTACTAGTAAACTGTAAAACCAGCCTCTCGTTTGATCAACTCCTTCTGCAATAAAATCAGCTGGAAAGTGTTGATTAAAAATTTTCTGGTTATCAAAAGGATAATGATGCTGAGCAAACGGCATAGAGCCGCTATCAAACCAAACATCGATTACTTCTTCTACTCGAGACATTTTCCCATTACACTTAGGGCAACTAAGAGTGATATTATCAACATAAGGTCTATGCAACTCAATATCTTCATCAATTTTATTGATGGAATTATTTTGTAAATCCTTAATACTACTTGGTGCGTATTCGTGATTACAATCATTGCAAATCCATACATTTAATGGTGTTCCCCAATATCTATTTCTACCAATGTTCCAATCAACCATATTTTCTAAGAAATTTCCCATTCTCCCTTCCTTAATATGAGAAGGAAACCACTCTATATTATTATTATTGTTAATAATTTCATTCTTAAAATTAGTTGTTTTAATAAACCAACCTTCCATCGCATAATATATCAAAGGATTACCACATCTCCAACAATGAGGATAATTATGCTCATATTTTTGTTTTTTATATAAAAGTTGTTTTTTGGATAATAATTTTATGATTTCTATATCACTATTTTTAGCTTTATTACCAACTAATTCAGGGAACCTATCATTATATACTCCTTCTCTTGTTATAACATTTAAGAAATCCAAATCACGCTCTAAAACCAATTGGTAGTCATCTTCCCCATGAGCTGGTGCTATATGAACAATACCAGTTCCTTCTGAGTTAGTAACAAATTCTCCATCAACAACGTAATATGCATTAACTAAACCGTCGCTTTCAAAAGGAGGAATGTATTTTAAATTAATTAAATTACTTCCTGAAAAGGTATCAATAATTTCGTATTTTTCAGTTATTATAGAATTAATTAGATCTGTAGCTAAGATATAATACTCATTTTCTACCCGAATTTTTGAATAATTAAGATCTTTATTTATAGCTAATGCTACATTTGCAGGCAAAGTCCAGGGAGTGGTAGTCCAACTTAAGAAATAAGTATCTTTACTATTTGTAAGTTGAAATTTAACAACAGCTGATAAATCTTTAACGTTTTTATAGCCTTGCGCTACTTCATGAGAACTTAAAGCGGTTTGATCATGTGTACAATAAGGAGTCACCTTATGTCCCTTATATAATAGTCCTTTTTTATGGAATGTAGATAATATATTCCATACACTTTCAATATAATTATTCTCAAGAGTTATATAGGGGGAGTCCATGTCAACCCAGTATCCTAAATCTTTAGAAAAATCCCGCCATTCTTTTTCATAATTAAATACACTTTTTTTACATTCATTTATAAAATTTTCTATTCCATACTTTTCAATGTCTTGTTTTCCTTTAATTCCAATTTTTTTTTCAACCTCTAATTCAACTGGTAAGCCATGGGTATCCCATCCTGCTTTTCTTTCTACATAAAAACCTTGCATAGTTTTTAATCTTGCAACTAAATCCTTGATTACTCTTCCAAGAACATGGCCAGCATGAGGAAGGCCATTTGCAGTTGGGGGGCCGTCATAAAAAACAAAACTTTCCTGTCCTTTTCTATTGTCAATTGATTTTTTAAATATCTTTTGAGTATTCCAAAATGCTGATATTTCATTCTGGGTGTTTAAATATTTCTTTGTCAAAACTTTTCAGCCTCCTAGGGTATCACTTATTTCGTTATTTTTACTATTAGTCTTGGTGAATTTTCATGAAATTCATTTCCTTTCATGTCTCCATAGAAAGATATATTGGATAAAGTAAAGTTATAATACAAACTACTGCAAATTATATCATTAGTAGTATATAATTTAAATTTTAATTCTCTTGAAAGGTCTTTGCTATATTCGTTATTTTTATAAACATCCCATGTTGAAACTATACTATTATAAATTTTATTTATTTTAATAGTTTGATTAACTTCGTAATCTTTGAAGTTGAAAATCATTTGTTCTTCAAAATTTTTATAGAAAAAGGCGGGGTTCATCAAATCTATAATTAAAATACCACCTTTTTTTAAGGAGGTATAACTATTTCTTAACAAATTTTTTAAATCATTTTTTTTATATCCGATAGAAGTATTTAAATTAAGAATTAAGTCGACGTGATTTTCTGGGAATTCTTCATCTAAAGATTGTCTTTTACCTAAAATGCCATTTTTTTTATATGCAAAGTTCAACATTTCCTCAGATTTGTCAAAGCTAATAACATGATGACCTTTATCTATCAAAAATTTAGAATGAAAACCACAGCCACAACAAGTATCGATGATTTTTCTTTTCTCTTTTTTTAATGAAGGAACAATGTGACTTAAGTTATTAATTTGCTTTTGACAAAATTCAACATAATTTTCTGATATTTCATTGTTCTGCCAATCAATATAAAAGTTATCAAAGTAATTTGTATTTAGCCGATTCATTATTGCTCTCTCCATTCCTGTATACTTTTACTAATAATAGTGCAGACCCTTTTTACATCATTGATAGATAAACGATTATGTAAGGGTAATGTAACTAAACCTTTAGAAACCTCCTCTACAATTGGTAATAAGTTTTTTGATTTATAATAACTAAATTTATGTAAGGGAGTATAATGGAAACTAGTCTGTATCTTCTCATTTCTAAGATCAGTAATCATTTTTTCTTTCAAAATAGGATTTTTTACAAATATAACAAAAATATAATTAGAACTATCAGTATTATTTGTTAGAAATGGAATAGTTATTTCTTTATAACCCAACAATAATTCTCTATATTTGTTTACTAAATTCTTTCTGTGTATTTTGTTTCTTTTCATATTTTTAAATTGAGAAATACCTAAAGAAGCACGTAGATCATCCATTCTATAGTTGTAACCTAAGTTATTTACATCATATGTAGAAATACTGGAATTATATCGATTCCATGTCTCTGTAGTCATACCATGTGTTCTTAAAGAACGGATTTTTTCATGAAAATCCTTATTGTTAGTAGCAATTACTCCGCCTTCACCTGTTGTTATATTTTTATTAGGATAAAAACTAAAACAAGCTAGATCTCCATAAGTACCTAAAGATTTATTGTTGTAACTACTAGTAATAGCATGTGCAGCATCTTCAATTAAATATAGATTGTATTCTTTTGCTAATTTAGAAATTTCTTCAATATTGTATGTATATCCAGCGTAATGAACGATAATAATTCCTTTAGTTTTGGATGTTATATTTTTTCGTATTTCTTCAATTGACAATATTAAATTATCCTTAGATTCTATATCAGATATTATAGGAGTTGCCCCGGTATATTTTACAGCGTTTGCTGTAGCTACAAATGTTAATGCGGGGACAATAACTTCATCTCCATAAGTGAACTCGCAACATAAACAAGCTAAATGTAATGCTGCAGTTCCACTAGATACAGCAGATATGTAATTTATACCAAGTTCTTTTGCCCACATGCTTTCAAATTCTTTTACTTTTGGTCCCATACTTAACCAATTAGATTTCATAGTTTCACATACAATTTCAATATCTTTCTGACTTATATCTGATGATGAAACTTCAATGTCCCACATAATATATCCGGTTCTGTTGCAAAGTTGAATTTATAATATAATTTTAACAAAAAGGAGTCTTCTGTATGAACTATTTCAGATATAAACAATTTAACAAGGATGTTATCACTGTAGCCGTTGGCTACTATCTAAGATATGCATTGAGTTATCGTGATATATCTGAAATATTAAGGGAACGTGGTGTAAACGTTCATCATTCAACGGTCTACCGTTGGGTTCAAGAATATGCCCCAATTTTATATCAAATTTGGAAGAAAAAGCATAAAAAAGCTTATTACAAATGGCGTATTGATGAGACGTACATCAAAATAAAAGGAAAATGGAGCTATTTATATCGTGCCATTGATGCAGAGGGACATACATTAGATATTTGGTTGCGTAAGCAACGAGATAATCATTCAGCATATGCGTTTATCAAACGTCTCATTAAACAATTTGGTAAACCTCAAAAGGTAATTACAGATCAGGCACCTTCAACGAAAGTAGCAATAGCTAAAGTAATTAAAGCTTTTAAACTTAAACCTGACTGTCATTGTACATCGAAATATCTGAATAACCTCATTGAGCAAGATCACCGTCATATTAAAGTAAGAAAGACAAGATATCAAAGTATCAATACGGCAAAGAATACTTTAAAAGGTATTGAATGTATTTACGCTCTATATAAAAAGAACCGCAGGTCTCTTCAGATCTACGGATTTTCCCCATGCCACGAAATTAGCATCATGCTAGCAAGTTAAACGAACACTGACATGATATATTAGTGATTAGCTATATTTTTTACTTTGCAACAGAACCGATGTCGAAATCATCAGTGTTAAATTATTTTGTGACCACAAATGCACTTAGAAAATCCCTTAAAGCATTAGCTGGTTCACTTGAATAGGGAGTTGTAAAAAGTTCCCTTAGCCTGCACAACAAGATAATTTCGAAATATCTTTATCGAACGTAAGTGCAGCTAATTTTAGCCCTTCAGCCATTGTTAAATATGGTGCTAGGGTTTCTGTTAAATCTTCTATCGTTAAGCCAAATTTAACAGCTAATGATGCTGCATAGATGACATCTCCTGCATTCTCAGATACAATATGAACCCCTAATACTTTTAGTGTTTCTGCATCTGCTACTAGTTTAAATACACCGGTTGTTTCACGGTTTACAATTGCTCTTGGAACAGCATCTAAAGGTAATACAGATGTCTTCACATCATACCCTTTCTCTTTTGCTTGTTCTTCTGTTAAACCAACCGTTGCAACCGTCGGATTCGTAAACGTAACAGCCGGAACTACCGATAAATCTATTTTTTTGTTTAATCCACCAATAGCATTATCAGTAATAATTCCACCTTCATAGGCTGCTACATATACAAATTGTGGTCCTAAAGTCACATCTCCTGCTGCATAAATCTTTTCATTACTTGTTTGACCAAAATCATTGATCAGGATTTCATTATTTTTTCCAGTTTCAACACCTGCTGCACTTAAATTTAAAGAATCCGTATTTGGTTTTCTTCCAGTGGCAACAAGTAACTGATCTGATTCAATGACTTCTCTACTGCCATTTACTGTTACGTAAACCCTTTTTATCTCTCCACTTTGTTCAACACGCTCAAAAGTTGCCCCTTTGACAAGGTTTATACCCTGTTCAATTAACGCTTTTTCAACTGACTCTGAAATCTCAGGATCATACTCCTTTAAAAGTCGCTCACTTCTTTGCATAAGTGTTATTTCTGAACCTAAATGATGAAATAGTTGTCCAAGCTCCATTCCAATGTATCCTGAACCAATTACAGTTAATCGTTTTGGTATTTTCTTTAACTCAAGAAGTGTTGTACTAGTTAAATAGTCCATTTTTTCAAGTCCTGAAATTTGGGGCAACGAAGGCGATGCACCTGTTGCAATTAAAAAGCGTTTTGCAGATAACTTTGCCCCATTGACCTCAACCGTACTAGCATCAACGAATTTTGCTTCACCTTTAATTAAATCAAAATTATATTCATCAATTAAATCCATATATTTTTGATTCCGAAGTTCGCTCACCAATTTATCCTTTTGCGTGATTAAACTAGCTAAATCCACTTCTCCAGCGGATGTTTGTAAACCTATAAACGGATTGTCTTTTGATAAATGATTGATTTCCCCTGCCCTAAGAAGAGTTTTTGACGGAACACAGCCAATATTCACACAGGTTCCCCCAACCGTTCCACGCTCAATCATTCCAACTTTTGCACCGTATTCTATAGCTTTAATTGCCGAAGAAAAGGCAGCAGCACCAGAACCAATAATAAGAAGGTCATAATTGTCTTCATTAATTAACGCCACGTTTTCTAGTGATGATACTTCTTCAATTTCTCCGGCTTGGTAATTTGCTTCATCAATCGCCTTTATTGCACTTTCAACCTCAATATCATCGGGCAGTTCAAATACTGCTTCACCACGACGATAACTAGACTCAATATTTTTAGCACCTATCTTTTCAAGTGCTGATTCTACGTGTTTTTCACAACCCGTACAAGTCATTCCTGAAATGTTTACCTTAAATTTATTCATAAAAAAGCTCCTTTCGTTAATTAATCTCTCATGTTAATGTTTCTATTATTGGACACGAATGTAATTGCTTTTCATCTGGACATCGTTTTTTTAAGTCGTCTAACATAGTTTCAATTCGTTTTAAATCCTCTATTTGTTTTTGCACTTCCTTTTGTTTTTTAGAAACAAATTCGAACATATCTTGACAACGAACTTCATCTTTATCTACAACACCAAGTAATTTATAAATCTCGCTTAAAGAAAAACCAAGTTCCTGTATTCGTTTAATAAACCCAACACGCTTAACGTCATCATATGAATATATCCGATAACCAGCTTCCGTTCGGTGAGGTTCTTGTAATAAATTTTTTCGCTCGTAATATCTGATCGTTTCTTTATTAACTCCACATTTATCTGCAAACTCACTAATGCGATAAATCATCTTATTTCACCCCATAAATATTATAAACCGTGTACCATAGTACACGGTCAAGTAAATTGGACTATTTTATTTTTTCCCAAAGTATCACTCGTATGTGATTGATACTTTTATATAATACTATTGATTATCCTAACATCCCGCCAGAAAATCCGATTTAAACACCAGTTGTTTTTAAACTATTAAGAAAGTAATTCCACTATATATTCCGAAGACCCAAAATAAATGAAGGTTTGCATAGAAGGCTCGTATCAAATCAGCAAATCATTTTTATAGATATAAAGATTTATTTCACTCATTAGATAACGTGTTACAAAATTATTTAAAAAGTATTGTTAATTATGACGAAAATTTACATGATTATTTGAAGGATTATAGACATTATTATTCTCATTATTTTCCACCATAAGAAAAAACCTACATATCAAAAAGATAATATATTTAATATCTCCAATTTTGTTCTTCAACTTCATAAATCCTTTATAATGTTTAAGATAGGCATTCCCTCTAGTGAAATAGTATCTTTATTAAAGATCACTCACTAGTTAGTAATCAATAAACTATTTTGCATTCCTCTATTAACCAGTGTTATAATTTGATTAACAAATAGTGTACTAACATGATAAACACCGAGCCCGATAACTATTCGCAGTAGTTATCGGGCTCTTTTGGTGTATTAGCTATATGTCGTCGCTAAATTACTTTTCACGATTATTCAGCCAATGAGAAAATAACGTGAGTATAACTCCTACTATGATAGGAGCTATAATAGTTACAAATAGTGTACTGAACATGATGTCACCTCCTTCCATGCTAAATACAGCACAGAAGTGAACGACGACCTTTGTATTATATCATTTCTAATAATTGAGTTACAGATGACTTCCGATAAGTCATTTTATGTTATATATTTGCTTATTTTTATAGTATCAAGACAAGAAGAAACTCGTTTTCAACTCATTTCAAAAATCAAAATCAAAAACTAAAATTAACCCTCTTTATCGTCTTTTTCTAAACCAATAATCAATAAAACAAAAATAGACAAAAGCATAAATGGGAAAAATAAAGAAGTAGCTAAAAAACCTATAATCATAATTAAGTAAAACGAATCAATTTTATAATTCCCAAATTTCATACAAAAAACTCCTTTTGTTTTCTTTTCAAAAAATAAAATTGCTTTATTGACATTGAGCCTTGGAATCCTTAATAATCCCAAAACTTGTCGAATGGTCGGCATAAATGCGTCATTTAAAGTTAGTTAGTCATCTATACTCAATTTAAAAATTTCTTCTTTCTTCTCAGTTAATTCTTTAAATATAATCTTCGGTTTTTTTTCAGAAAGCAATATGTCAAAAGCCTCATTATAGATAGCTTTCGCTTCTTTAGATTTAGATGTAGAAACCCTACTATAAATATTTCCTATCTCTTCAAGTAAACTCGCACTTTTTTATAGTAAACTAAACCGTCTTTATTCGCTTCAAGTTCAACAAAACCATTTCTAATTCCATATTTTAAAGCATAATAAAGTAAAATAGCCGAAAATATTATATATATAAATATCAAATTAATACCTCCTTTTCTTAACAAACTTTATCACAAGGGCGCACTTATACGTTTGTTCCAAACGGTGCAAAACCATAATCGACCTTAGTCGATTTTTTATTTCAAAATCAAGACAAGAAGAAACTCGTTTCATAAAACCTAAAAAAGATGTATAACAACTGACCCATCTTCTTTATATTCTTCGCAATCAATATCATATCTTCTTTGAATTTTGTTCTCTTCTTCATCTTCCCAAATACGTTTCCATACGTTTACAATTTCATCTTTTCCAGAACACTTGTATTCAATACTATTAGCAAAGTCAACTTCGAAAAATTTATCTGCCGAAATATCTTCTGTACACAAAGCTAATGAATAATCACCTTTATAATCCGATTCATAATCATGATAAATTGCATATACTTTCCCTTTATAATCATCACTATTTTTATAAAAAGTATCCCACATCCCTAAAATTTTATCCATAATATCATCATCTTCAAAGTTATTTGTTCTAACAATTTCGTTAACGTACAGCTTCATAAAAAAACCCCTTTTCTTTTTAATTTACTAAAAACATTGCTTTATTCCAATTACTTTATTGACGTTGAGCCTCGGCACCCTTAACAATCCCAAAACTTGTCGAATGGTCGGCTTAATAGCTCACGCTATCCCGATATTCGTCTACAAGTTTAGTTAAGGGTTCTTCTCAACGTACAATAAATTTTCTCGGCATAAATGCGTGGTCTTTATCTATTCAGTCGATTTTAAAAATAAATTTTTCATTCAAAAAAAGCATCTGAATATTGAATTATCCCAGAAGTTTTATCCAAAGCATTTTTCTTTAATTCAATAGCCATTAAAAATTCGTCTGGTACTTCAAAAGGTGCTTGAATACACCAGTTAGAAGCTTTTTCAAACCCGAATTTCGGATAATACTCTGAGTGTCCCATCACTATAACCGAATCAAAATTAAGCTCTTCTGCTATTTCTAAAGATCTTTGTATTAAACTTTGGCCTACGCCTTTATTTTGATAATTAGGTAAAACAGAAATAGGCGCTAAAGCTAATGATTCTATAGATTTCTCACCTTTAACAATAAAAATTTTAGATAACAATATATGACCTATAATTTTATCTTTATGCAATGCTACTAAAGATAAATCTGGAATAAACTCATCAGAATTTCTCAAACTCGCAACTAATCTATGTTCCCTCTGATCACTATACTCTTCATTAGCAAACGCTTCTTTTACAACTTCTTCTGTAATCTTATAATCTTCTTTTTTTTCTTTCCTAATAATAAAATTCATTCTGTCTCCTTATCCTAACTCTTATTTAAGTTACAAGATTTATAAAATATTTTTAACAAAATTTATCACAAGAATTTTTAAAATATAAAATACCCTTATTTGCAATTTTAAGATACTTTTTAGAACAAGTAGAGGTTGTTTTATATATTTTGTGCCCAAAACTATTTAATGACCCTTAAAACGAAAATATTAGCTAAATTTAAAAATCAGAAAAACAAACCTAAACTTTTTTACTTAACCATTATCGTTTTTTTAGACACTGCCCATCTACATGCAAATTAAAAATTGGCATAAAATCATTCAAAAAGTAGTTCTGATTTTTAGTTCTTGCAGAGGCATTTTTCTTTTAAAACACCAAAATTTTGAATTGACTCCAAATTCTTTGTAAGAGCATAAGGGAAATCTGCTACCATTTAAAAATGGTAGGTCTGGCGAAGCCAGACATTTCAAGGGATACAAGGATTTTACAAAAGTATACTTTTTTTCGTTTTGTACCCCAAATGTACCCACAACATCTTGTGTTGTACCCCGAATGTACCTCTACATATTGTGTCTGTACCCAAAATGTACCCAGCCATTTTTAGCGTATTTTCAACAAAAAAACGTTAACTTTTTCTAACGTTTAAGAAAATTTATTTTTATTTTTCTTGTTCAATTTCATCAATCACTTGATGATTAATTTCTTGTTTTTCACTTTCTGTTAAATCAAAAAGTTCACTCGTTAAATACTCTTTTTTATTCCAAATATAAAAATATACTGTCAAATCACCTTCTTTTAGAAAATGCCATTTGGCATGTTTTCCGTTCTATTTTATTTCTTTAGACAGTCTAAAATAAATAATACTCTGCTTTTCAATTAACATTTTATAGTTAATTAAAATTAAAAATTTTGAGTCACTTTTTAATAAAATTGAGCATAGAAACGTATAGAAATTGTTTTATTCTTTCTCTTTTTTTGAACTTAAAAATAAATAATATGATCATTATTGAATTTGATATTGAGAAAAAAGTATTTAATCAATTTCAAAAAGTGAAACAAATGTATGAATTGCTTAGATTACTTTTTTAGTGATTTTGTTGTTGAAATTAATACTAAAAGTAGTAGGATTAATAGGATTTGTGTAAAAAAATTAATCCTATTTATAGGATTGAGGATGACTGAAGCCTATGAAATCAACAAAAATAATAGTATTCAAACAATTTAAAGTGGTCTTGTAACAATTGTAAATAGTATGCAATATTAAGGTTTATAATGTCGATTAATTTTTATTTAATATTAACTATAAATGTTGTTATATCAACACTTGTAGTGAATTTCAAAGAGCAAGTAAGCAAAACGAACGGTAAGACAATCCTTCAGCTATGCTGAATACCACCAAAGGTGGTACTGGATTTCCTTATGCTCATGTCAAATACTATTTGAAAATCCTATTATGTTTGTAATATTTCCAAAAACAAAACGTGCTTTAAGACAAAAGTGGCTATTCTCTTGTTCACTTTTTACTTTAAGTGCTTATTTTTATTTTCAAAATAAGCATTGTTAGTAAAATAATTGGAGATAAAAAAAGAGAAAACTAAGTAAAAATAGTTACTTAGTTTGGGATAGAAAAAATCAAATTTAAAATTACATTCGACCCATGTTTTGAACATTAACGACTTATTTTTTGTTTATGATGTATATCAATTGAATCTGAATTTTGATTTTATGGAATGATAAATTCAACTTTTTCTTTCCGATCATTAACAAAATAAATGACAAAAACGATTTTATTAAGTCACTTTTATAATTAAGAAAGATTGATAAAGAATATAAAAACACTAACCGTTTTTATATTCTTTAAAGTTAAAACAACGTTAAATAATCATTTTATTTTTCATCTTATGCGACGTTTTTGAGCCATTTTCAAACGAATAATAACCGTTTATAGAAAAAAATAGGACTAAAACGTTTCTGTTTTAGTCCCACCTACTTGCTTAACTACAGTTCATTTTCAGATTTATTCAATTGCCATTGAAGATAAAGTTCGACTGCAGTTAAAAGAACATTAATCATTGCCAAAGTAATTTTAATCTTTTTCTTAGTACTCATAAATCTTCCTCCTCTCTTTAATAGCAGCATGTGATATTGTGTTGATCTTATTTTGTTATCCCCTCCCTTACCTTTCGTTTAATCTAGGTGGTTGCCTTAGCAACCACTTGATTAATAAAAAAAGAGAACATCTATTTAAAGATGCTCTCTAATTGAATCATTATTGATTAAATAAAGAAGTGATTGGTAAATGATCACGTCGTTTATTAAGCGTATGCATTTCAGCGAATTCAGACTTAAGGGATTTCATTAAGTACCCTTGCATGGCTTCAACGGTTTCATTTTTTTGAATAAGCATAGCTTTGAAACGTTTAAGAACATGAAGTATTTCTATTTCCATATCTTCTAATAAGTAATATGTATCAATAGAATTATTAAAGGACGTCTTGGCTTTTAATAATACAAGTTTGATGATTTTAATTTCATTTACAGAAAAGTTACTTAAATACCTTTGAATACTTTGAGGTAGTTCTTCGAGTAATTGGAATTTTAAAGCTTCATTATTAAAGTTTGAATTGTTGTGATTTGAATGATTTGTATGATTACTAGGAAAAGTTAGTTTATTATCATTCAAATCATTCGTATCATTACTCTCAGTTTTAATATAATCAGTATCATTATTCTCAGTATCATTAGACTGTGAATTTGGAAGTTCTTGACCACTTAAATTCACAGTTCTAGAACTTCCAAATTCATTGTTCTGGAACTGTGAATTTGGAAGTTCCTTGCTATGACTGGCTTTAATGTCATAATTAGGTTTTAATAAATATAATCTATTTGGTTTATTAAGGCCAACACGTTCTTGAGTTAGTAAATTAAAACTTATTAACTCTTTTTTTAATTTTATAATTTTTTGTTCTGCATAACCTAAGTATTCGCACAAATGTTTATTACTGAAAATAAAGTAAATGTTATTATTTTTATCTACCCATTCATTTTGGATGGATAATTCAAAGCGATCTTTTAATAACGCATACATAATTTTGGCTTCCGCCGACATTTTTTTAAAATATGCATCTTCGAATAAATATTTAGGTAGTTGATAAAACCTTTCAGTTTTTACTTGTGATAAATTGTATTTTTCAAAATTGGGCATAATAAAAACCTCATTTCCATTTTTAGGATTGAGGTAATAAAACAATTTTTACGTAAGTTATATGTTTTGTGCTTGCACTTAGATGATTAGATAGATATAATACAAGTATCAAAAAATATATAAACAAACGAGTGCGAATCGTTTTATTACCGAGAGTCAATGCTACGCCAATAGCATTGACTCTTTTAGTATTTATAAAGCAATATTAACACTTTTAAGAAAGTATATAAAGAGTTTTAAATGTAGTTAAAAGCACATTGCCATGGCAAAATGTGTAGCTCATTGGTTTAGTACCTAATTAAGCTTCAAAAACATATTATAGGTAGCTAATTAGGTACATATGTAGTAAATAGGTAGTAAATTTAGTGGTAATTGATGAAATAAACTTCATTAGGTGGTAAAATTTAGGTACTAAATTAGGTACCTAAGGGTGGATGTTATGAGAACTATTAAAATGGTTGCTGATGAATTAGGTGTAACTAAACAAACTATTGTTAATAATGCTAAAAGTTTAAATATAACTTTTGAAAAAGAAAATGGGATTAATTATATTGATGATAATGATTATTTGAAAATTATAGAAAAAATTACTAAGAAAGAGAGTACAATCCAAAATAAAGAATCAGTAAAAAAAGAATTGTTTGGTGAAAATACTGCAAAAGCAGAAAAGAATATATATAATAATTCAAATAGTTCTGAGACATTAAAAACAAAAGTAAACGAATTAGAAAAGCAAATAGAAATCTTTGAAACTAGAGCTAAAAATGATGAAAAATATATTGAGAATTTAACTAAGCAATTAGATCAACAAAATAGCAATGTTAATACGTTAAATAAATTGTTGGAGAATCAACAAATATTAGCTTTAGAAAGCAATAAAAAAATTCAAAAACTAGAAAGTCAATTAGAAGAAGAAAGACAGCTTAATTATTCTTTTGATACAGCGACGAATAATAGACAAAATATTAATCCGCAAGAAGCAACTTTTACTGAAGAATCGCAAAATATCAACCAACAACAAACAAAGCGTCAACCAACAGAAGTAAATTACAAGGATATAGCCGAAGAGAAAAAGAATGACAGTACAGATGAAGGTGAATTAACAAAAGAGGATAAGTTCGTTGAAGAAACGAAGAGTGATCCTGACGATAATAAGGAGGTAGAACCACCTAAAAAAGGATTTTGGAGTCGATTCTTCGGTAATTAAAAATGAATGTAAAAGGGAGTGGGACAGAAATAATATTTTCTCAAAATTTATTTCGTTGTATTACCCCGGCAAGGATGACTAGGTTTGAAAAAAGCTTGATTCAAGCGCATTTTCAAATCAGTCAGCTTCTGACAAAATGATAAAATAGGCTGAGACATTTTATTTTGTCCCAGCCTATTTCCTATATGACCAGGTAATAATATTGCTTTATAATTATGAAGCAAAAATGGTAAAATAATAACGTTAGATTAGTCTACATTGTTTGTACAGTGAGATTAAGATATAAAAAACGATGATTAAGGAGTTATTTCGAATGATTAATCTTGAAAATAAAACCTTCGTAATTATGGGTATTGCTAATAAACGTAGTATCGGATTTGGCGTTGCAAAGGTATTAGATCAATTAGGGGCTAAACTTGTTTTCACTTATCGTAAAGACCGTAGCCGCAAAGAATTAGAAAAATTATTAGAACAATTAAACCAAGAAGAGCCAAAATTATATCAAATCGATGTTCAAAAAGATGAAGATGTAGTAAATGGTTTTGCTAAAATTGGCGAAGAAGTAGGCAATATTGATGGCGTATATCACTCTATCGCATTTGCAAATATTGAAGACTTACGTGGACGTTTCTCTGAAACATCACGTGAAGGTTTCTTACTTGCGCAAGATATCAGTTCATATTCATTAACAATTGTTGCGCACGAAGCGAAGAAAATAATGCCAAACGGTGGTAGTATTGTTGCAACAACATACCTTGGTGGTGAATTTGCCGTTCAAAACTATAATGTGATGGGTGTAGCTAAAGCAAGTTTAGAAGCTAATGTTAAATATTTAGCTTATGATTTAGGCCCGGACAACATTCGAGTAAATGCTATTTCTGCTGGTCCATTTCGTACGTTAAGTGCTAAAGGTGTTGGTGGTTTCAACACAATCCTTAAAGAAATTGAAGAACGTGCACCATTAAGACGAAATGTGGATCAAGAAGAAGTAGGTAAAACAGCTGCTTACTTATTGAGTGATTTCTCAAGTGGCGTAACTGGTGAGAATATCCATGTAGATAGTGGTTTCCACGCAATAAAATAATAAATTAAATCAATTGAGTCTGGGACATAAACCCTAGAGAAATAGCCAGTAAATGAGTTTTAACAAATTCATTTACTGGCTTCTTTATTTACAATACTCCGTATTGTTGGCTCGCTTTCTTAGGGGACAGCTTCAGCCTGTAGTCTTCAGCTTGTCCTGTTCCCT
>OCRC01000166.1_pt1 | contig 23768 bp, 20 predicted proteins | sample 1495861 | NCBI WGS metagenome assembly OCRC01 (sample SAMN05301492, study PRJEB22388) | human oral metagenome | isolation source: Infant 2 DOL 14 oral | host: Homo sapiens | place: USA: Pittsburgh, Magee-Womens Hospital of UPMC | collected 2013/2014
GTGAAGCAGGATCAGCTGGTAGAGATACTAGAGGGTTAATTCGTTTACATCAATTTGATAAAGTTGAAATGGTTCGTATTGTACAACCTGAAGATTCTTGGAATGCTTTAGAAGAAATGACACAAAATGCTGAAGCTATTCTTGAAGAATTAGGTTTACCATACCGTCGTGTTATCTTATGTACTGGCGATATTGGTTTCAGTGCTAGTAAAACATATGATTTAGAAGTTTGGTTACCAAGTTACAATGATTATAAAGAAATCAGTTCTTGCTCTAACTGTACTGATTTCCAAGCACGTCGCGCAAATATCAGATTCAAACGTGATGCTGCTTCTAAACCAGAATTAGTACACACATTAAATGGTAGTGGTTTAGCAGTAGGTCGTACATTTGCAGCCATCGTTGAAAACTATCAAAACGAAGATGGTACATTAACAATTCCTGAAGCATTAGTACCATTTATGGGTGGCAAAACTAAAATTGAAAAACCAATCAAATAATCATATAAACTTAACTAGATGATTACAATATTAAAAAGTTATTTAACTGTCGATAAGATTCTATAAACTTATCGACAGTTTTTTAATATATAAAGGCGAAATTGGTATTTTTATATTCAATTAGGGATGGATGTCTAAAATAGTTTAAAATGATTTTCACGATTTAAAATACTGGTATAAAAGCGATTTTATAGATACGGTTGTCTGACGTCACACAAACGAATGTCTAAAAAATAGTGAATATTTATTGTCATAGATTGAGTTATAAAATCATGAAAATAGTACATGAAATAGCAAGTATTTATCTTTTAGATAACGCCTGTAAAAATATAAAATAGTGGAAATTGATTTTTTAAACGTTATCATTCATATTCAAAATATTTAACTTAGTTTGTCAAACAACGTTTATTTTTATATAACCATAAAATAATATCATAAAGAAGCTATATGAAATTCGAAGTATAATGCCAATGTTTCATATAGCTCCTATTCTAAATATTAAAATTTAATAATTAAATGTATCAATCGTCCTATTCATTTGATGCATAGCCTGAGAGTGGGTAATGATCTGAGTAATCATTGTATTTGTATGTTTTTCCCCAAGATTTCACGGACCATTCTGGTGACTTCACTCTATGTGTATCATTATGCCATGAGCTTGGTTGTGCATGGTCACGATCTAATAAAATATAATCTAAGTGTTGAGGTTCTAATTTAGGATAATTATATTTCGCAATACTATTACTGCTAGTATCCCAACTATATGCATTACCATCGAATTGAGTAGGTAATGAAACATTTAAGTTATTTGCCATTTGTTGATATTCATCTGAATCTTTAATGACATTTAAGTCACCACCGATATAGACGGGTTCATTTTTAGGGATATTCTTGTCTTTGATAAACTGTTTAATTTCACTCATTTGACTCTGTCTAATGTCTTTATCTTTTCCTTTAAAGCATGTTGGATCTTCAGCTTGTAGATGTGTTCCGATAATATGGTGGTATTTGCCATTCTTATTAATTTTAATGTAGGCAAAGCCTTTATTACCTGCCATATCAGCCCCACAACCTTTTTTATAAATATGTTGTTCTTGTTGTACGATAGGCCATTTACTCACAATACCAACGCCACCACTTACTTTTTTAATTTTTCTATAAGTACCAGAAGTATTTTGCCAACCTTCTGTACCTTTACCAACGATAGGTGTTTGATAAGGGTACTGTGAATGTAGACGTGTTGACAATCTTTTTGAAGCTTTTTTATCAAATAATTCATTTAGAATCACGACATCTTGATTTTGAATGTAATCTGCTTTTGAAATTAAATCAGCGCGCTGAGATTGTCCCCAATTAGGGTAGATAGCAGTAGGTAAGAAATACACGTTATGTGTAGTGATTTTAAGACTGTCTTTAAAATCACGTTCACTCGCATATGTGATAGTCGAAAATACTAAAAATAAACTACTTAAAACCAACAAAGTAGTTAGTATACATTTACGTTGCCAATTCAATATTGTTACACCTCGTTTCATTTGATGGTGTGATTATATCAAACAAAATTAAGTATCTTTTGAAAATTACTATTTCTAAATAAAATTTTAATAAAAAATTAAAAATCAATGATGTTTTAAAGAGTTGCAAAAGTTCAGTAACTATTATTTTTTGATAATTTTTAAAAGTAATGTTGTAAACATTTTGATTTTAAAGCTAAAAGTTAAAAAGAGGGTCTAAAAATAAGAAAGAAAATTCTGAAAAATAAAACCTTTACATATTAACTTCTTTAGACATCGGTATGTATGACGTCACACATACCGGTCTTTAAATATATTGAATAAAATAATTAAGTGTATTAGACTGATTTTATTATTTTATTGGAGAGACTGGGGATGATAATATGACTCACCTTACGTTTAAACAAGGTGTGAAAGAGTGTATTCCCACGTTACTTGGTTATGCTAGTGTAGGACTATCGTTTGGAATTGTGGCAGTCTCCCAAAATTTCAGTGTTTTAGAAATTATTTTATTGTGTCTGATTATTTATGCTGGTGCAGCCCAATTTATTATTTGTACATTAGTGATTGCAGGCACCCCTATTTCTGCAATTGTGCTTACAACACTTATCGTTAACTCTCGAATGTTCTTATTAAGTATGACTTTAACACCTAATTATAAGCAATATGGATTTTGGAATAGGGTAGGGCTTGGAACGTTATTAACAGATGAAACTTTTGGCGTTGCTATAACACCATATGTTAAAGGTGAAAAAATTAACGATCGATGGCTACACGGACTAAATATTACTGCTTACTTATTTTGGACTGTTTCCTGTGTAATCGGTGCCATTTTCGGAGAGTATATTTCAAATCCTGATGCGCTTGGCCTAGACTTTGCCATTACCGCAATGTTTATTTTTTTTATGTATATCTCAATTTGAAGGGATTAAGAAATCACGATTGAGAATATATATTGTACTCATTGTATTTGTGATTGTGATGATGCTTCTTCTAAGTTCAATTCTACCTTCATACGTAGCAATTTTAATAGCCGCAATTGTTGCTGCATTGTTAGGGGTGGTGATGGACAAATGACGACAGATTTACATACATTAGTACTTATTATTTTATGTGGCGTGGTCACATTACTCATTAGAGTTATTCCATTTGTTATGATATCGCGTGTCAACTTACTAGCAATTGTAATTAAATGGCTTTCTTTTATTCCTATCACTTTATTTACAGCTCTTATTATAGATGGTGTAATTCAACAACATGATCATGCATTTGGTTATACGCTTAATTTACCTTATATTATTGCAATCGTGCCAACTGTGATGCTCGCTATTTTCACACGTAGTCTAACAGTGACAATTCTCGTAGGTATATTTGTCATTGTTTGCTTACGTTTAATCTTTTAATCTTTGGAAATCATATCAATTCATTGAACTTACAGAAAAAGTTAGTTAAAATTAAAATAATTAGAAAATTTAGACTATTAGAGACGAAATACATTTCTACATCACAATACAATTAAATTACCTAACCTTATTTTGAGAAGCAGAGGGATTTGGCCCGTAGAAGCTTCAGCAACCGACTTTAAATAGCACGGTGCTAATACCAACGAGCAACTCGAATGATAAGTACGATAAGTGCCTTTACATCATTTGAGTAAGGCACTTTTTTAGTTGAAGGAGGTATGGAACTATTATGACGAATTACACGGTTAATACATTAGAACTAGGTGAGTTTATAACTGAATCTGGTGAAACGATTGATCATTTACGTCTACGTTATGAACATGTAGGACTTCCTGGTCAACCCCTTGTAGTTGTTTGTCATGCACTTACTGGCAATCATTTAACATACGGTACGGATGCGCAACCTGGCTGGTGGCGAGAAATCATTGATGGTGGCTACATTCCAGTTCATGATTATCAATTTCTTACATTCAATGTCATTGGAAGTCCATTTGGTTCGAGTTCTAAATTAAATGATGACAACTTCCCAGAATATTTAACATTGAGGGATATCGTTAGAGCTATTGAGTTAGGTATACAAGCATTAGAATTTAAGAAGATTAATATTCTCATTGGAGGCAGTTTAGGTGGCATGCAAGCGATGGAATTGCTTTATAATCGTCAATTCGAGGTGGAAAAAGCAATCATATTAGCCGCTACTGATAAAACGTCCTCCTATAGTCGTGCTTTTAACGAGATTGCAAGACAAGCTATACATATAGGTGGTAAAGAAGGTTTAAGTATCGCACGTCAACTCGGCTTCCTCACGTATCGATCGTCTAAAAGTTATGATCAACGTTTTACACCAGATGAAGTAGTGAGCTATCAACAACATCAAGGTGATAAGTTCAAAGAATATTTCGATTTAAATTGTTATTTAACACTGCTAGACGTCTTAGATAGTCATCATTTAGATAGAGGGAGAGATGATGTTGATGAAGTCTTTCAATCGTTGGAAACGAAAGTACTAACTATGGGCTTTATTGATGATTTACTTTATCCTGATGATCAAGTAAGAGCTTTAGGAGAACGTTTTAAATATCATCGTCATTTCTTCGTACCAGATAATGTTGGACATGATGGTTTTCTTCTAAATTTTAATGATTGGGCGCCTAATTTATATCATTTCTTAAATCTGAAACAATTCCGACGTAAATAGGAAAGTTTTATAATAGAACAAAATCCCCATGAGCACGCATAAGAAATACTAAACAGTGCAGAGTAGGTAAATTTTTCTTTGGAATAAGATAAGTATTATTTGGCATAAAAATAGTCCTACAGAAGATTATATAAGCAAAGCATATTTCATATGTCGTACTTATGCATAACCTGTCACTGGTAGTATGACTTTACTTTATTGTTAAATTTTAGCAAAGAGGTTAAAATAGGAGTTATAGTCAAAAAGTATGGGAGTGGCGTATGTGTTTTCAAAAATACAACCTAAAGCAACTATTTTAGCAATTATTTCATTATTAGTAGTCGCTTTAGTAACACATGTATTACCTGTTCTCGGCTTGATTTTATGTTTATTTGCAACGATTCCCGGTATTGTTTTATGGAATCGTTCCATACAATCATTCGGAATTAGCGCATTAGTAACAGTTGTACTTACAACATTATTAGGTAATACATTTGTCTTAAGTATGATGGTCTTAATCTTATTATTAAGTGCGATTATTGGACAATTACTTAAGGAAAGAACATCTAAAGAACGAATTCTTTATATTTCAACAGCTTCATTAAGTTTAGTTACACTTATTGGATGGATGTTATTACAAACATTCGATAAAATCCCGACGGCAGCTGTATTAATTAAGCCTTTTAAAAATGCAATGCATCAGGCTTTCTTAACAAGTGGAATCGATTCAAACTATAGACAGATTCTTGAGGAAAGTTTCCGACAAATGACGGTCCAACTCCCTAGTTTTCTAATTATAGTTATTTTCATTTTTGTCTTAATTAATCTGATTATTACATTTCCAATTTTACGCAAATTTAAAGTAGCAACACCTATTTTTAAACCTTTATTCGCATGGCAAATGAGCCGTAATTTACTATGGTTTTATCTTATAGTACTTATTTGTGTCATGATTGCAAGTGAACCAAGTACGTTCCAAAGCATCGTGTTAAACTTTGATGTTGTGTTATCATTAGTGATGTACATCCAAGGATTAAGTGTCATTCACTTCTTTGGTAAAGCTAAAAGATGGCCGAACTTCGCAACAATTCTTGTTATGGTAGTAGGGACACTTCTTACACCGGCAACGCATATTGTTGGATTACTTGGGGTAATTGATTTATGTATTAATTTAAAGAAAATAATAAAAAAATGATGATTAAAAAGTGATTAGAGGTGGAAGAATGAACCGTCAATCCACTAAAAAAGCTTTGCTCATACCGTTTATTTTAATGGTACTCACTGCCATAGCACTTGTCGTCGTGTGGTTTATTTTTAACCAATTAGTAGCAGGTATTGCTACAGCTATACTCATTGTGATGATTATTATTAGTGGCGTGTTATTGAGAAAAGCATTTCTAAAAATGGATAGTTATGTGGATGATTTAAGTGGTCACATCTCGGCAAGTAGTAACAAGGCGATTAAGCACTTGCCTATAGGGATGATTGTGTTAGATGAAGATAATCACATTGAGTGGATGAACCAATTTATGACAGATCACATTGAAACGAATGTGATTTCTGAAAATGTCAATGAAGTCTTCCCTAACATATTAAAACAACTGGAAAAAGTTCAAGAAGTAGAAATAGAAAACAACAATTATTACTATCATGTACGATATTCAGAAAACGAGCATTGTTTATACTTCTTTGATATGACTGAAACTGAACGTACAAATGAACTATATGAAGATTCCAAGCCGATTATTGCAACAATATTTTTAGATAATTACGATGAAATCACTCAAAATATGAACGATACACAACGTTCTGAAATTAACTCTATGGTGACACGTGTGATTAGTCGTTGGGCACAAGATTACAATATTTACTTCAAACGTTACAACTCAGATCAATTTGTAGCTTACTTTAACCAAAAAATATTGGCTGAACTAGAAGATTCTAATTTTGAAATCTTAAGCCAATTAAGAGAGAAGAGTGTGGGTTACCGCGCACAACTAACATTAAGTATTGGTGTAGGTGAAGGCACGGAGAACCTTATTGATTTAGGTGAATTATCACAATCTGGTTTAGACCTCGCGTTAGGTCGTGGTGGTGACCAAGTTGCAATTAAGAATATGAACGGCAATGTAAGATTCTATGGTGGTAAGACTGACCCTATGGAAAAACGTACGCGTGTACGTGCTCGTGTGATTTCACATGCCCTCAAAGATATTCTTACTGAAGGCGATAAAGTTATCGTTATGGGACATAAGCGACCAGATTTAGATGCTATAGGTGCAGCTATCGGAGTTTCGCGCTTTGCATCAATGAATAATTTAGAGGCATTTATCGTTCTTAATGATTCTGATATTGATCCGACATTACGTCGTGTTATGGATGAGATTGATAAGAAACCGGAACTAAAAGAACGCTTTGTAACATCGGATGAGGCTTGGGATATGATGACTTCTAAGACGACTGTCGTTGTTGTAGATACACATAAACCTGAAATGGTCTTAGATGAAAATGTCTTAAATAAAGCAAATCGCAAAGTAGTCATTGATCATCATAGACGTGGCGAAAGCTTTATTTCAAATCCATTACTTGTGTATATGGAACCTTACGCTAGCTCAACTGCTGAGCTCGTAACGGAATTACTAGAATATCAACCAACTGAACAGAGATTGACTCGTTTAGAATCAACTGTCATGTATGCAGGTATTATAGTAGATACAAGAAACTTTACGTTAAGAACAGGTTCCAGAACATTTGATGCCGCAAGTTATTTGCGTGCACATGGCGCTGATACAATCTTAACGCAGCATTTCTTAAAAGATGATGTCGATACGTATATCAATCGTTCAGAATTGATAAGAACAGTTAAGATACAAGATCAAGGTGTAGCCATTGCACATGGTTCAGATGATAAAATTTATCATCCTGTAACGGTTGCACAAGCTGCCGATGAGTTGTTAAGTTTAGAAGGCATTGAAGCATCTTATGTAGTAGCTAAACGTGAAGACAACCTGATTGGTATCTCAGCACGTTCTTTAGGTTCCATAAATGTTCAATTAACAATGGAAGCGTTAGGTGGCGGTGGCCATCTGACAAATGCTGCGACACAAATAAAAGGTGCGACAATAGATGAAGCAATAGAACAATTACAACAAGCAATTACAGAACAAATGAGTAGGAGTGAAGACGCATGAAAGTAATTTTCACACAAGATGTTAAAGGTAAAGGTAAAAAAGGCGAAGTTAAAGATGTACCAGTAGGTTACGCAAATAACTTCTTACTTAAAAATAAATATGCTGTAGAAGCAACTCCTGGTAACTTAAAACAATTAGAACAACAAAATAAACGTGCCGAAGCAGATAGACAACAAGAAATCGATGATGCAAAAGCACTTAAAGAACAGTTAAAAGATATCGAAGTTGAAGTATCAGCTAAAACAGGTGAAGGCGGCAAACTATTTGGTTCAATCAGTACGAAACAAATTGCCGAAGCACTAAAAAAACAACATGATATTAAAATCGACAAACGTAAAATGGACTTACCGCATGGTATTCATGCACTAGGATATACTAATGTTCCAGTGAAATTAGACAAAGAAGTCGAAGGTACAATCCGTGTGCACACTGTAGAACAATAATTTAAAGATATGACGCGAGGATAGTACATGATTACTATTATAGGTGCAATTATATAAGATGTATGACTTATACAATTTGTTAACCTCTGAAATATCTGTAGTGTATCTCGTGACAATATCAGATGACGATAAAATAAAAGATGGATTGAAATAAGAGGTGTAAGTAGATAATGGATGGAATGTATGAGCAAAATCAAATGCCACATAGCAATGAAGCTGAACAATCTGTCTTAGGTGCCATTATTATAGATCCAGAACTCATTAATACTACTCAGGAAGTCTTGCTTCCTGAGTCGTTTTATAGAGGCGCCCATCAACATATTTTTCGAGCAATGATGCACCTAAATGAGGATAATAAGGAAATTGATGTTGTCACATTGATGGATCAATTATCAAGTGAAGGTAGCTTGAACGAAGCGGGTGGCCCTCAATATCTTGCCGAACTATCGACGAGTGTACCGACAACACGAAACGTTCAGTACTATACGGATATCGTTTTTAAACATGCGTTGAAACGGAAACTTATTCAAACCGCTGATAGTATAGCGAATGATGGCTATAATGATGAATTAGAATTAGATACGATTTTAAGTGACGCCGAACGACGTATTTTAGAACTATCTTCTACTAGAGAAAGTGATGGTTTTAAAGATATTAGAGATGTCTTAGGACAGGTATATGAGACCGCAGAAGAACTCGATCAAAATAGTGGTCAAACACCAGGTATTCCAACTGGTTATCGTGACTTAGATCAAATGACTGCTGGTTTTAACCGTAATGATTTAATCATTCTAGCGGCACGTCCTTCAGTAGGTAAGACTGCCTTTGCCTTAAATATTGCGCAAAAGGTTGCCACACATGAAGATATGTATACTGTCGGTATTTTCTCACTTGAGATGGGCGCCGACCAATTAGCAACACGTATGATTTGTAGTTCTGGTAACGTTGATTCCAATCGTTTAAGAACTGGGACGATGACTGAAGAAGATTGGAGTCGCTTTACGATTGCGGTAGGTAAGCTATCACGAACTAAAATCTTCATAGACGATACGCCAGGTATCCGTATCAATGATTTACGTTCTAAATGTCGTCGGCTCAAACAAGAGCACGGTCTTGATATGATTGTGATTGATTATCTACAATTGATTCAAGGAAGCGGATCACGTTTCTCAGATAACCGTCAACAAGAAGTTTCAGAGATTTCACGTACACTTAAGGCGATTGCACGTGAATTAGAATGCCCAGTTATTGCACTGAGTCAGTTATCACGTGGCGTTGAACAGCGACAAGACAAACGTCCTATGATGAGTGATATTCGTGAATCTGGGTCTATAGAACAAGATGCCGACATTGTCGCTTTCTTATATCGTGATGATTATTATAATCGTGGTGAAGGTGATGAAGATGATGACGATGCTGGTTTTGAACCACAGACAAATGATGATAACGGTGAAATTGAAATCATCATCGCCAAGCAACGTAACGGTCCAACAGGTACTGTGAAACTTCACTTTATGAAACAATATAATAAATTTACAGACATTGATTATGCTCATGCAGATATGTCATAAAAAATATTTTTCCGTACAATAATTGTTGTAAACTGTTTATTGTACGGTTTTTATTTTGTTTTTCTCTTTTAAAAATGTTGGAAGTATGTGTATATGTTTTACTTAGATGTCCTTTGAATAACTGTCATAGAAACGTTTGAAAGTGATTTTGCACAGAAAAAATACTGAAAGATGATGCGTTATCGAACGCTAATTAATGTTCGATTTTTATTTGCAAATTCAAAATCATATTGGTAAAATACCTAGTGGTTAAACGAGAAAAACTTGGAGGTGCTCATATGTCATCAATCGTAGTAGTTGGGACACAATGGGGAGACGAAGGTAAAGGTAAAATAACAGACTTTTTAGCAGAGCAAGCAGACGTAATTGCTAGATTTTCTGGTGGTAACAATGCGGGACATACGATTCAATTCGGTGGAGAAACTTACAAATTACACTTAGTGCCATCAGGCATCTTTTATAAAGATAAATTAGCAGTAATCGGTAACGGTGTAGTTGTAGATCCAGTCGCATTATTAAAAGAACTAGATGGGTTAAATGAACGTGGTATTTCAACTGACAATCTACGCATCTCAAATCGCGCACAAGTCATTTTACCTTATCACCTAGCTCAAGACGAATATGAAGAACGTCGTCGTGGCGATAATAAAATTGGTACAACGAAAAAAGGTATCGGCCCAGCATACGTAGATAAAGCACAACGAATCGGTATTCGCATGGCAGACTTATTAGAAAAGGAAACATTCGAACGCCGACTTAAAGAAAATATTGAATATAAAAACGCATACTTTAAAGGCATGTTTAACGAAACTTGTCCAACATTCGATGAAATCTTTGACGAATATTATGCTGCAGGTCAACGTTTAAAAGACTATGTGACAGACACAGCTAAAATTTTAGACGATGCAAATGTGGCTGATGAAAAGGTATTATTCGAAGGTGCACAAGGTGTCATGTTAGATATCGACCATGGTACATATCCATTCGTTACATCTAGTAATCCAGTTGCAGGTAACGTTACAGTAGGTACAGGTGTTGGCCCTACATCAGTGTCTAAAGTGATTGGTGTATGTAAATCATATACATCTCGTGTAGGTGACGGTCCATTCCCAACTGAACTTTTTGATGAAGATGGCCACCATATTAGAGAAGTGGGTCGTGAATATGGTACAACTACTGGACGTCCACGTCGTGTAGGTTGGTTCGACTCAGTTGTATTACGTCATTCACGTCGTGTAAGTGGTATCACAGATCTTTCAATTAACTCAATCGACGTTTTAACAGGATTAGACACAGTTAAAATTTGTACTGCTTACGAATTAGATGGTGAAAAAATTACTGAATACCCAGCAAACTTAGATCAATTAAGACGTTGTAAACCTATCTTCGAAGAGCTTCCAGGTTGGACTGAAGACATTACAGGTTGTCGTAGTTTAGATGAACTTCCTGAGAATGCACGTAATTACTTAGAGCGTATTTCAGAATTATGCGGTGTCCATATTTCAATCTTCTCAGTAGGTCCAGACCGCGAACAAACGAATTTATTAGAGCAACTTTGGTAGAATAAAACGTTAAGAAAGCATGTGAGTTTTGTTTAATTAGAGCATTGAACGCATTGAACGAAATGATTAACATTATTCTTAGTGCTATATGCATGAATGTAAAAAAGCTTTTTAACTCATATCTATCAATATTTGCAGTGAATCATATTTAAACAGGCGGCCACAACTTAATGGTCGCCTGTTATTTATTTTGGAGTAGGACAATGATTCTCAATCTCCTTTTGTCCTACTCCAGTTTTATTTTAAAATAGCAATTTGAAATTAGTTTTGAATGAAATCAACGGTTTTATTCTTCTCCACAGTAAGCTTCATAGTATGATTGTGTTGGTTGATTAACGAACCAAAAATATTATTAAATTTATGTAAAAAATATCTTGTCATCAAAAGTAGAGCTATGCTATAATCTATCTTGTGCTTAAGAACGGCTCCTTGGTCAAGCGGTTAAGACACCGCCCTTTCACGGCGGTAACACGGGTTCGAGTCCCGTAGGAGTCACCATTTTAGGTCTCGTAGTGTAGCGGTTAACACGCCTGCCTGTCACGCAGGAGATCGCGGGTTCGATTCCCGTCGGGACCGTATTGCCTACCCAATAGGGTAGGCATTTTTTTATGCTTTTTTACATACAACATTGTACCTTCACTTTACTAATCTTTCTGATTCACATTACCTACTTTATTTAACATGCAATGAAAACTTAATATTCCTATACATGCTTATATTTCTATAATTAAAAATACTGTCATTACGGCACTTTTGACATATACGAAAACGATAAAATATGATGATAAACCTAAACAAAAGCGTCAAGCATATTGCAAAAGTCTAACTTATTTTGCGGAACTGTATTTCAATGGTAAAATTATAAATAATATTATTCTATAATTTTAAATACTAAAATAGAATTAACCGTTCATAAATGGTAAATTATATAATAGGTAGCTATATGTTATATAGAGAACAGAATAATAATGAAGCACTTCGAAAATTTGATATAACATTAGCAATGTAAACGAACGGAAGAACTACACTTTGAGAAAAGAGGTTTATAATATATGGCTAGAAAAGTTGTTGTAGTTGACGATGAAAAACCAATTGCTGATATTTTAGAATTTAATTTAAAAAAAGAAGGTTACGACGTATATTGCGCTTATGACGGTAATGACGCAGTAGATTTAATCTATGAAGAAGAACCAGATATCGTCTTACTTGATATCATGTTACCTGGTAGAGATGGTATGGAAGTATGTCGTGAAGTGCGTAAAAAGTATGAAATGCCGATTATCATGCTGACAGCGAAAGATTCTGAAATTGATAAAGTATTAGGCCTTGAATTAGGTGCAGATGATTACGTAACTAAACCATTTAGTACTCGTGAACTCATCGCACGTGTGAAAGCGAACTTACGCCGTCATTATTCACAACCAGCTCAAGAAGTAAGTGGTGCGACAAATGAAATTACAATTAAAGATATTGTGATTTATCCAGATGCATATTCAATTAAAAAACGTGGAGAAGACATTGAATTAACGCATCGTGAATTCGAGCTATTCCATTATCTTTCTAAACATATGGGTCAAGTCATGACACGTGAACACTTACTACAAACAGTGTGGGGTTACGATTATTTTGGTGATGTTCGTACTGTGGACGTAACAATTCGCCGTTTAAGAGAAAAAATTGAAGATGATCCATCTCATCCAGAATACATTGTGACACGTAGAGGCGTTGGATACTTCCTCCAACAACATGATTAGAGGGAGCGTCTTATGAAGTGGCTTAAACAACTACAATCCCTTCACACGAAACTCGTTATTGTTTATGTACTACTCATTATTATTGGTATGCAAATCATCGGTTTGTATTTTACGAATAGTTTAGAAAAGGAATTACTCGATAACTTCAAGAAGAACATAACACAATATGCGAAGCAATTAGACGTCAATATTGAAAAGGTTTATAAGGATAAAGATAAAGGTTCAGTCAACGCTCAAAAGGATATCCAAGACCTTTTGAATGAATATGCGAATCGTCAAGAAATAGGAGAAATACGCTTTATTGATAAAGACCAAATCATCATGGCAACAACCAAGCAGTCTAACCGTGGTCTTATCAATCAAAAGGTTAACGACGGGTCAGTTCAAAAGGCGCTCTCCTTAGGGCAAACGAATGATCATATGGTTCTTAAGGATTACGGAAGTGGTAAAGAGCGTGTTTGGGTATATAATATACCGGTTAAAGTCGATAAACAGACAATCGGTGATATATACATAGAATCGAAAATTAATGATGTATACAATCAGCTGAACAACATTAATCAGATATTCATCGTAGGGACAGCGATATCACTATTCATTACAGTGATACTAGGATTCTTCATTGCACGAACGATTACTAAGCCGATAACCGATATGCGTAACCAAACCGTCGAGATGTCTAAAGGTAACTACACGCAACGAGTGAAGATATACGGTAACGATGAAATCGGTGAGCTCGCACTTGCCTTCAATAACTTATCGAAACGTGTCCAAGAAGCACAAGCGAATACAGAAAGTGAGAAACGTCGTCTAGATTCCGTTATCACGCATATGAGCGATGGTATTCTTGCGACAGATCGCCGTGGACGTGTACGTATTGCAAACGACATGGCGCTGAAAATGCTCGGTCTCGCGAAAGAAGATGTCATCGGCTACTACATGCTTGGTGTCCTTAACTTAGAAAATGAATTCTCATTAGAGGAAATTCAAGAAAATAGTGATTCTTTCTTGTTAGATATTAACGAAGAAGAAGGCATTATTGCACGCGTAAACTTTAGTACGATTGTACAAGAAACAGGTTTCGTGACAGGTTACATTGCCGTACTACATGATGTCACTGAACAACAACAAGTCGAACGTGAACGTCGCGAATTCGTTGCGAATGTTTCACACGAATTACGTACACCACTGACATCTATGAATAGTTATATCGAAGCACTTGAAGAAGGTGCTTGGCAAGATAAAGAGCTGGCACCATCATTCCTATCTGTCACACGCGAAGAGACTGAACGTATGATTCGTTTAGTGAATGATTTACTTCAATTATCTAAAATGGATAATGAATCAGATCAAATTACGAAAGAAATTATCGACTTCAATATGTTTATCAACAAAATTATTAACCGTCATGAAATGGCAGCGAAAGATACAACATTCGTACGTGAAATTCCACAGCAAACCATCTTTGCTGAAATCGATCCAGATAAGATGACACAAGTATTTGATAATGTCATTACCAATGCAATGAAATATTCACGTGGCGAGAAACGTGTTGAGTTTCATGTGAAACAAAATGCACTTTACAATAGAATGACGATTCGTATTAAAGATAATGGTATTGGAATACCGATTAACAAAGTAGATAAAATATTTGATAGATTCTATCGTGTAGATAAAGCACGTACACGTAAGATGGGTGGTACAGGACTTGGTCTAGCTATTTCCAAAGAGATTGTCGAAGCACATAACGGTCGAATTTGGGCTAACAGTGTAGAAGGACAAGGTACGTCAATCTTTATTACACTTCCTTGCGAAATCATTGAAGACGGTGATTGGGATGAATAACAAAGAACATACTAAATCAATTATTTTAGTCCTACTCGTCTTGATGAGTATCGTTTTGACATACATGGTCTGGAACTTTTCTCCAGACCTTTCAAATATTGATAACACGGATAATAGTAAAAGTGATAAACCTAAACCACTTACTAAACCAATGACTGCAGAAATGGAAGGAACAATCACACCATTTCAAATCGTGCATTCTAGAGATGATAAATCTCAAGGAACAGTGGCATCAGGTGCAGTCTTAGACAAGATGATTCAACCTTTAAAGAATCAAGAAGTTAAATCTGTATCACATCTGAAAAGGGAACATAACCTTGTTATACCTGAACTAAGCAACGATTTTATTGTCCTAGATTTCACTTATGATTTGCCACTTTCAACATACTTAAGTCAAGTACTCGATATCGATGCGAAAGTGCCGAATAACTTTAATTTTGATCGCCTCCTTATCGATCAAGATCATAATAACCACGTCGTACTATATGCGATTAGCAAAGACCGTCATGAAGTAGTTAAACTTAAGACAACCATGAAAGGGAATAATGTTGATAAAGCTTTTAAAAGTATCGAACCTGACATGCAGCCTTATACGGAAATCATCACGAATAAAGATACAATCGACAAAGCAACACACGTGTTTGCACCAAGCAAACCGAAAGACTTAAAGACGTATCGCATGGTCTTCAATACGATTAGTGTTGAACGCATGAACTCAATACTATTTGATGATTCAACGATCGTTCGTAGCTCTCAAAGTGGTACGACAACATACAACAACAATACTGGCGTCGCCAACTACAACGATAAAGATGAAATGTATCATTATAAGAATTTATCTGAAGATGCGAAAAGTTCAAGCAACATGCAAGAAACCATCCCAGGCACATACGAGTTTATAAATAGTCATGGTGGCTTCTTAAATGAAGATTATCGCCTATTTAAGACTGATAATAGAACGGGGAAACTCACATATCAACGATTCCTCAACGGTCACCCAACGTTTAATAAACAGAACTTCAATGAAATTCAAGTCACATGGGGGGATAAAGGCGTTTACGATTATCAACGTTCGCTACTTAAGACGGACGTCACATTGAACAGTGAAGAATCTAAATCCGTGCCCACCGTTGAGTCCGTGCGTTCTGCATTAGCCAACCATCCTGATATTGATTTTGAAAAGGTAACGAACATTGCGATTGGTTATGATATGGACGACAAGGCAAATAACGAAGATATTGAAGTTCAACGTAACTGTGAATTAATACCACGTTGGTTTGTAGAATACGATGGCAATTGGTATGCCTATAAAGATGGGAGGCTTGAATAAATGAACTGGAAACTTACGAAGACACTTTTCATTTTCGTTTTTATTCTTGTGAACATCTTTTTAGTCATCGTTTATATTGATAAAGTGAATAAATCACAAGTTAATGACTCGGAAAAGGTAAACGAAGTCAACTTTCAACAAGAAGAAATTGACGTGCCCAAGGATGTCTTGAATCAAAGCGTGAAAGATACTGAACTTGAACAAATTACTGCCCGTTCAAAGAATTTCTCAAGTTATGCGAAAGATCATTCAAGCCTGCAAACGTCTGATTCCGATAAAACACTTGAAGGAGATATTGATAAAGGCGTTCAAGTGAGTGATAAGAACTTACAAGATATCAAAGAGTACATTGCAAAGAAAATCTTTAACGGTAAAGAGTATCAATTAAGTGATTTAACTAAAGACAAAGTCACTTACGAACAAACGTATAAAGATTATCCGATTATGAATAATAGTAAAGCACGCCTAACGTTTAATTTGAGCGATGGCAAGGCGACAAGCTATAAGCAGACAACGATGGATGATATACAAGTAGCTAAAGGTTCAAATAGCACGAAGAAACAAGTCATCACACCACGTAAAGCTATTGAAGCTCTTTATTACAACAGATATCTAAAACAAAATGATCAAGTGCTAGACGCACGCCTAGGCTATTATTCAGTGGTAAAGGAAACAAACGTTCAATTACTCCAACCTAACTGGGAAATTAAAGTAAAACATAAAGGCAAGGATGAAGTTCAAACCTATTATGTAGAAGCTACAAATCATAATCCGAAAGTGATTGATTATTAGAGGTTATTGATAGGTGGCGTGACGTTTGAATGAAACCGCCAAGCGATAGCATAGAAGGCTACGTTAATTTGTATTGTCTAGAGCACACTTTGGCGTACTTATGTTAGAAGTCATTTGTCGAACCAACGACATGTGATGATTCACGGATTGATTATGAAGCTATATATGATGATATAAACTAAGCCTGAGACACGATGAGTGAGCTCAGGCTTTTTTATGTATTGAAAGTGATTGAGTAATTAAATAGGGTGGAAATCAAAAATGATGTTGGTTGATATGTTAGGTCGTTTAAGAGGATGCAATGCCAGGGGTAATATCGACGTTGTTATGAAGCGGTGTTTATTTTAAATGGGCGTTAGTATCGTGTATAAACGGACTATTGGAACTCAACTTTTAAAATTGATATAGTATAATATAAAGGAAATTTAGAGGACGTGACGTTTCGATATTTGAATAACTGTATTAAGGAATATCGAAACTTTAAAATATCTACGCAATTTAGGATAAAAAGTCAACATTGAGTGAAAGCCAACTTAGTCGAAGTATCTCAATAAAGCGTAAGACACTCGAGTTCCCCCACACCCCTATAAATAAATAACTATGGTACATATGAGAAAGGATGAGTCGCTTGATACGTATGAGTGTATTAGCAAGTGGTAGTACAGGTAACGCCACTTACGTAGAAAGTGAGAAAGGTAGCCTACTCGTCGATGTAGGTTTAACTGGCAAGAAGATGGAAGAACTTTTCAGCCAAATCGACAGAAACATTAAGGACTTAAATGGAATATTAGTGACACATGAACACATTGACCATATCAAAGGTCTTGGTGTCTTAGCACGTAAATATAAACTTCCAATTTACGCGAATGAGAATACATGGAAAGCGATAGAGAAGAAAGATAGTCGCATTCCAATGGATCAGAAATTTATCTTTAATCCATATGAAACGAAATCTCTTGCAGGATTCGATATAGAATCATTTAACGTGTCACATGACGCGATTGATCCACAGTTCTACATCTTCCACAATAACTATAAGAAATTCACGATGATTACTGACACAGGTTACGTTTCAGATCGTATGAAAGGTATGATTCAAGGTAGTGATGTCTTTATGTTTGAAAGTAATCACGACGTCGATATGTTACGCATGTGTCGTTATCCATGGAAGACGAAACAACGTATTTTAAGTGATATGGGTCACGTATCCAATGAAGACGCGGGCCTTGCGATGAGTGATGTCATTACAGGTAATACAAAACGTATATACCTCTCTCATTTATCACAAGACAATAATATGAAAGACCTCGCACGCATGAGTGTTGGACAAGTGCTCAACGAACACGATATCGATACAGAGAAAGAAGTGTTGCTCTGCGATACCGATAAAGCACAAGCCACACCGATTTATACACTATAATTGAATAGAGGTAAGACAAACGACCTACTTAAGTATTGCGCTTAAGTAGGTTACTTTTTTGGAAAAGTGGTCAGGAGAAGTGCAGGGAATGATTACGTGTTATTTTAAACGGGCTTGAGCATTAGGAATTTTTTTAATGAAATGAAAATGCACCGTGTTCGAGGGCAAACGATGTCTTACACGCTTTGTGATTTATATTACACTTCCTTATATTTCCTAGTTGATAAAAATTTTTGATGTAAAAAAGTGAATAAATAAAATATTAAGAGTCTCATAAAAACTTAAATATAAAGTTAAAATTTAAAAACATTTAGAAATTGTGACAAAATAAAAATTGAAATTTAAATAATTTTTAAATATATTGTATTTATAGTTAGTGGTCATGCTATTTAATATAAAAATGAGTTTCTATGTTCAACACATGTATGATTTAAAGTAATAAATGATTTACCGCTGCTTTCATAGTTATGTTGTAACTAAAAGCATTGTCATGTGAGAGTTTATCAAGTCAATATCATCGTAGTTAATATGAATTCATTTAATTGATCACATGCTTAATTGAGGTGAAAGCGAATTACTCACATATTTGATTGAATGTCGTAGTGATGATTGATTAGACTCAGGTAGGGGTGATACATATACTGCTAGATGATAGCTCACTTACATAAAGATAATGATGATATTAATTTAGGGTTAAAAAGATGTGTGTGGAAAACTAGGATATCAATGATGATATATGTAGTAAGTGAGTCTAAAAGGTCTGAAATATAGGGAATAATTGTAAAAATAACGTTAAGACGACCGTAAAGTTATCCACTGATTAGGCAATAGTTATACAGAAATGTGTACAATACACACATAAATACCCACATTATTCACAGACTTATCCACAAATTCACAAGAAATCTCCTTGAATCTGTGTATAATTCTCAAAAAACACTAAGAAAATGTTAATTCAATTGTTATACTAAGAGGGAAATGTGTGAATAAGTGTATAACTTGTGGATAACTCGAATAAATTATGTACTTTTGGAGGATAAAATGAAGATTACTATCTTATCAGTTGGAAAACTAAAAGAAAAATATTGGAAGCAAGCCATTGCAGAATATGAAAAAAGATTAGGACCTTACACGAAAATCGAATTAATAGAAGTACCAGATGAAAAAGCACCTGAAAATATGAGCGACAAAGAAATCGAACAAGTCAAAGAAAAAGAAGGCCAACGCCTACTCAATAAGATTAAACCCCAATCCACAGTAATTACGTTGGAAATCAAAGGGAAAATGTTGTCTTCAGAAGGACTCGCTAAAGAACTACAAACACGCATGACACAAGGTCAAAGCGACTTTACATTTGTCATAGGTGGCTCCAATGGTTTACACCAAGACGTCTTACAACGCAGCAACTATGCTTTATCTTTTAGCAATATGACCTTCCCACACCAAATGATGCGCGTCATATTGATCGAACAAATTTATCGCGCATTTAAGATCATGAGAGGCGAAGCGTATCACAAATAAAACTAAAAAATAAGTTGTATATAACTTATTTTGAAATTGGTTAAGTATATAGTATCTCCAATAAAATGTAGTTAACTTACGATAATGCTGAACTATAGCTTTGTAAACTAAAATGTAAATAATTACAATCAAATTGCAACAATATAGTTCAAGAATGCTACAATTTGAGGACAGATTGATAGCATTAATCCCTTTAAAATGAAGCTAGGAGATAACTTACATTATGATTAGTAAACAAATAAAGGATTTACGAAAGCAACATAATTATACTCAAGAAGAGCTAGCTGAAAAATTAAATACTTCAAGACAAACAATTTCTAAATGGGAACAAGGTATTTCAGAACCAGACTTAATTATGCTTATGCAATTGTCACAATTATTTTCTGTTAGTACAGACTATCTCATTACAGGAAGTGACAATATTATTAAAAAAGATAATAAAAGCTATTATGAAATGAATTTTTGGGCATTTATGTCTGAAAAATGGTGGGTAATTATTATTATAGTAATCATAATTTGTGGAACAATAGGACAAATTTTTTCAAACTAATGTAAGTATCTCTCAAATATTTTGGGAGGTTTTATTATGAAAATCAAAAAATTATTAAAGACATTATTAATTATTTTATTATGTTTTGTATTGTCTGTTATTGTGCAAAATATTTCAATGCTATGGCATATTGTGAGCATTTGGAGTGTTGAATATATTTTACATGCATTAACTTATATAGTACTTTCATACTTTTCAGTAAAATGGTTCATTGAAATTGTGCTTAAAAGCAATATGAAAGATTATAGAATAATACCGGTGAAATTTTTCAAGTCTTGTTTTCTTATAGGATTAATTTTGATATTAGTAATTGATTTAATATATCTATTATTTATTCCTGGTAAATTGATAATACCTCATTATTCAACAAGCGTTGGATTTATGGAGATGTTCTTTAGCGCATTTTTAATTACTGGTATTGCTGCGCCTATATTTGAAGAGATGGTATTTCGAGGAATACTAATGAGATACTTTGAAAAACAATATGGAATTTTATTTGGAATTATAATACCCTCGATTTTATTTTCTCTTGTTCATCTATTTAATGGAGAGTTAAAGGGAGAAAATTTATTATTACTACTTATAGGTGGCTCAATTGCTGGAATAATGTATGCAGTGACTGCATGGACGTTTAATAGTATATGGGCCTCTGCTATATTACATATGCTTTGGAATATAAATGGTTTATTAAATATCACAACTCAAGATGATCATTGGGGAGTATATCAGTACATATTAGAAACAAAAAATGTACTGATTACAGGTGGGGATTATGGTATGGATACATCATTACTTTCAATATGTAGTTATATTGCAGTTATTATAGTTATGATTGTTACTAAAAGACACTTTAACTTTTTACTAAAGTAATTATAGAATAGTGTGGTTAATCCTGACGACTAGTCGGATACAATTTAAAGAGTAATAAAAAGTGTATTATTAACTGATATGCAAAAGTATCCCACTAAAGAAATAAAAAAACAGATGGTAGAATATGTTAGCATTTAATATACAAATTAGTTTTTAACTTACATGAAAACTAGTTCAATAAAAAAGTTAAATTAGGAGCTTATTATGAATATCTATCAAACCTATGCATGCTTAGTCATAGGAATAATCGTTAATAGTACTACTACTATACTAAAAAGAAAAAAATTAATTTCAAATATTAAACAACTTTGGAAAAGTAAAAAGACTTTAGAAGAATTTATACGTTCAAATTCGAGATTTGATTATTAGTTTAATCTTCGACGTAAGAATTATTCTGATACATTAGTAGATGATAAAACATGGATAGACTTAGATATGGATACTTTGCTTCATAAAATTAATTTTAACTATACAGTTATCGGAGAAATGAACTCCCTATAATCTAATTGAGAAAATATAAGAAGAAAAAATTTAAGGTTTTAGAGTCCCATGTATTATTCCGTTCTTTCTTGATAGATGTGTAATATTTTAGTGGATTTAATAATTAGTAAATTTTTAACAGGCATAATAACTTACAATTAAGAAAAGATTAAAACTTATTAATAATAGAGAGGTTATGTGAATAATGAATGATTTGTTAAAAATTTATGAAAAATTGAAAAAAGATATTGAAAACAGGTGGTTAATACCATTTCATTATGTGGTTTTTGGATTAGCATTAGTTGTATATTTTCTGGAAATTCCTATTTATAAATTGGTGAATAACTTAGATAAAGAGCTTGTTGATAAGGTTTTATATGCTTTTTCATTAGTGTATGATCACATTGTATTGATATTTATATTAATTATAATTATCATTTTGATAGTTTATTTATTCTTTGATGTGTTTAATATGAATCGTTTTGTTCCATCGCCTACAACTTATGTAGATGGTAGTGAAAGTTCTATAAACTATGTAAGTGCTATTAAAAGATTGATAAACTTTATGATATTAATTATCACAAAGTACTGGATAACTTACTTTATTGTAAACTTAATATTTCATAATGATAAATTACTGTATTTAAACAATGATTCAAAACATTTGTATAAGTGTCTCTTGTTTTTAAATATCTGTATCTTTATAGTGCATATATTAAAATCAATTTTTATAATAAAAATTATGGCAGATGATTCGCTAAGACTTATTAATGAAAATGATTTAACTGATTTTTACATAACATTAAATAAAAATGATGAATATCGTATGGTAAAACCTAAATATAGAAAAATAGATAATTTTATTATTATTAAAAAAAGTGAAGATTTCACTAATTCAAATGAGTATAAAGTTATTAATAAAAGTAAAAATTTTGAGGAAATAATTTATCATTTTGACAATCTTACTTCAAATCATTGATGATTTATAAATTATTATTCTAAGTTTAACTAGAAATTAAATTTTTATGCAGGCCAATCGATTTCTTTATCGATTAATAAAAATGGTTATATTAATAACAGTTTTGATGCTTCGCGAGATGTCATTAGAAACATCGAAGTAAGCATCTTAGACTATAAATAAAGTCATTGTTTATAAAAACAATTGCATTAAAAAAGGGAGTATAGAACTCCCTTAATAAGTTGATATATAAGTCACTTATTTTTTTAATAAAATTTTAATTCCTCTGATAATGTTGAGAATATATAATATTAAAGCAATTAAAAAGAATACAATAGCAATGATTAAAGCAATAACAAATATTAATAATTGATGATCAAACGGTTTATCAAAGACTCCTTTTGAAAAAATAAAAATTCCTCTGCCTACACAAAAACTAATCCATGTCATAATATGATTCCCTAATGCTTTTTTACCATGTCCTGATGTTGGCTCATCAGCAAGTATCCATACAAATAAAGGTAAAATGACAGGTGCGAAAAAGATACTTAAATAACTCAATGCTGATAAAACGTAACTATTGTCATTTTTATGCATATTACTATTTGTATTTTCCACTTTTTTCACCTTCTTTACTTTTCTTTATTATTATAAAAACATTAATAGCGAGCTATTACAACAGTTATAAGAGAAACTTACAATAATGAAAGTATTCCACTAGACCTTCAAATCTTACTTTGGCACATGGTAGAAGAAAAAGATAACCAGCCTCAAAAGCTTTATCACTTATTATTGATAATTTTGACTGCATCATTAATAATATTTTT
>OCRC01000177.1_pt1 | contig 21364 bp, 19 predicted proteins | sample 1495861 | NCBI WGS metagenome assembly OCRC01 (sample SAMN05301492, study PRJEB22388) | human oral metagenome | isolation source: Infant 2 DOL 14 oral | host: Homo sapiens | place: USA: Pittsburgh, Magee-Womens Hospital of UPMC | collected 2013/2014
CCACCGAGATCTACACTCTTTCCCTACACGACGCTCTTCCGATCTAGTCTAATAAATTATTTGGTGGTATAACAAATTATTTAGAAGACAGTTCTAAACAATTGAAAACTCAAAAATATTCCTTCAAAAAAAGTAAAAAAGTTTCTGTTATTATCAGTGACAGAACAGCAAGTGCGGCAGAAGTATTAACATTAGTTTTAAAAACCAATCCTAATGTTACAGTATTGGGAACACCTTCTGCAGGTTATACTAGCTGGAACGAAACCGCTGTTTTACCAAATAAAGATAATCCTTCAAACTTTTGGTATATGATATATACAGCTGGTTATTTTGAAACTATAAAGAATCATGAAGTGTTTAATAATACAAAAATAATTCCAGATGTAGAAGTTAGGTCGGCTTATTTAGATATTGCTAATAAACAACTTATAGAGGCTATCAGACGCATTAAATAAATTACAATAGTAGCTATTAAGAATAACTTTAATAAAATAGAGGATGTTATGAAAAAAATTATTTATCAACAAGACGAAAGAGATTGTGGTGTTGCCTGTGTCGCCATGATTTTAAAACACTATAAATCAGAAATTCCTATTCATAAATTACGTGAATTATCAGGGACAGATTTAGAAGGAACTTCTGCTCTTGGTTTAAAAAAAAACTTAGAAAAAATTGGCTTTGATTCTCCTGTTATTCAAGCCGACAATGAGGTTTGGAAAGAAAAAGATTTACCATTACCTTTAATTGCCCACGTGCTAATTGATAATAAATACATGCATTATGTTGTTGTATATGAAATAAAAGGGGAAACATTATTGATTGCCGATCCTGATCCAACGAAAGGAAAAATCAAAAAAACAATTAAAGAGTTTTCTAAAGAGTGGACAGGTATATTACTTTTACCAACACCAAAAGAATCGTATTCGCCTACTCGAGAAAAAGTGGCAGGATTAAGTTCTTTTTTGCCCATTATTTGGCGCCAAAAAGGATTGGTGTTCCATATCGTTTTAGCTTCTCTCTTTATTACTCTTTTTGGTATTGGTAGTTCTTATTATTTTCAAGGACTGTTAGATTACTTTATTCCTAATCAAGCAAAGTCCACGTTAAACATTGTTTCAATGGGACTTATTGTAGTCTATTTGTTTCGTGTATTATTCGAATATAGTCGGAGTTATCTCTTAGTTGTATTGGGTCAGCGTATGAGTATGGCTGTGATGCTTCAATACTTCAAACATGTACTCACGTTACCAATGAACTTTTTCGCAACCCGGAAATCAGGAGAAATTATCTCTCGCTTTTTAGATGCAAATAAAATTATCGATGCACTTGCCAGTGCTACTTTATCTGTTTTTTTAGATATAGGTATGGTGCTATTGGTAGGAATTACCTTGGCGATTCAAAATGGAACGTTATTCTTACTCACTTTGGCTTCATTGCCCTTTTATGTAGTCGCTATTCTAGCTTTCGTCAAGAGCTATGAGAAAGCCAATCAAGAAGAAATGGCTGCTGGTGCTACCCTAAATTCAAGTATTATTGAAAGCTTAAAGGGTATTGAAACTATTAAAGCCTATAGTGGGGAAGAAAAAGTATATGATCGAGTAGATAGAGAATTTATCAAATTAATGAAAAAATCCTTTCGGACGGTTACCTTAGACAACGTACAACAAGGAATTAAACATACTATTCAATTAATTAGCAGTGCACTTATTCTGTGGTTAGGTTCTTTTTACGTAATGGAAGGGAAAATTAGCCTTGGTCAGCTTATTACATACAATGCATTATTGGTTTTCTTCACGGATCCCTTACAGAATATTATCAACTTGCAAGTTAAAATGCAGACAGCGCAAGTAGCCAATAAGCGCTTAAACGAAATATTTTCAATTGAGCCAGAGAAAACAAATGATTCTTCATTCGGTGAAATTTCCAATCAAATATTTCGAGAAGGAATTACTTTAGAGAATGTATCCTTTTCTTATAACATGAAAACACCAACGTTAAACAATATTTCTTGCACGATACCACCTAAAAGCAAAATTGCTTTGGTAGGAGTCAGCGGTTCGGGGAAATCAACTTTGGCCAAATTGCTGGTCAATTTTTATGCTCCTTCAGACGGAGTTATTCGTTATGGGAATATGAATCATTTAGATATTCCGTTTCAACAATTGCGAAAGCATGTTACCTATGTTCCTCAAGAATCCTTTTTCTTCAGTGGAACGATTGTTGAAAATTTAACTTTTGGCTTACAAGAAATCCCTAGTTTTGAGCGAATTATCGAAGTTTGTGAAGCGGTTCAGTTAAGCACATTTATTGAGCAACAGCCTTTACGTTATGATACGATTTTAGAGGAAGGGGGCACTAATCTTTCTGGAGGGCAAAGACAAAGATTAGCGATTGCACGGGCTCTTTTGAAGAATGCTGATATTTTAATTTTAGATGAAGCAACAAGTGGTTTAGATACATTATTAGAGCATGCCATTCTTGACTATTTACTAACGTTAGAAGATAAAACTGTGCTTTTGATTGCTCATCATTTACCTATCGCTAAAGCTTGCGAGCAAATTTTAGTTCTTCATGAAGGAAAACTAGTCGAACAAGGGACCCATGATGAACTACGCTATAATCAAGGGATATATCAGCGGTTATGGGATATTTAGGAAAGGACTAGAGAATCTATGGAACAAAAAGATTGGTTAGATCAATCAAGTATTTATAGCCAACAACACCATACCTTTTATCGCTGGGTTTTATATCCAGTGATTCTTTTCCTTTGTTTAGGTGGTTTCTTTTTAGTTTTTGCAAAAAAAGAAATTGTGATTCGAACGCCTGCTCAACTGACAGCACAAAAGGTAGAAAAACTACAAGTACCAATAGAAGCAAAGATAAAAGCAAATAATCTAAAAGAAAACCAAGCAGTAAAAAAGGGGGAAATATTAGTAACCTTTGATACAACCTCCTTACAAAATGAAAAAACACAAATAGAACAAGAAAATACTACTATTGAACAACAAAAGAGTGCTGCACAAATGTTTATTGATAGTTTGATGAGTGAACAGAACTTGTTTGAAACAGAGGATGCCTTTGGTTACAGTAATCAAGTAAAGAGCTTTCTTGCCGAAAAAGAAGCGACGTTCTACGCTTTAAAACAAAGTGAAGTAGCGACACAAAAGGAACAAGAAACATACGATAAAGCCAAAGAACAACTAGAGAAACAGCTTACTATGCGTCAAAAAGAACAACGAGAATTAGAACAAGTACGAACGGCGTGGATTGATGAACAATCCCTAGAGGGATTTTCACCTGAAATCACTTCTAAATATCAACTGTGGAAAGTTCAGTTAAATGACGCACCAGAAGAACAGAAGAAGCAGGTAAAAGCAACCATATTGGCCACGATTGACGAGTTGATCACTCAGAAAAAAAGGGAAATTGAACAATTGCAGGCAGAACAGGCAAAATTAGTAGTACCTAGCACGACTGAAAATGAGATAAATAGCCAAAAAGAGAAAGGAAAACAAAGTAAAGAGTTAGCTTTAGCGACAGCTAAAGAGAAAGTAGCAGAACTAACTGAGACCCAAAAGAAAAATGACATAGCACTGAAAACAATCAATGAGCAGCTCACACAAAGTACATTGAAAGCACCGATTACGGGAACGATTCACTTAAACGCAGAAGTAGAAAATCAGCTGGAAGTTCCTAAAGGAACGACGCTTGCAGAAGTTTATCCGGAACATAAAAACTCAGAACTAGATTTACCGCTCTCCTACCTACTAGTGAAAGTATGAGAGTTAAACCAGGAATGGATGTTCACTTTAAGCTAGATAAAAAAGGTGTTGCCACTAAAACAATCAATGGTACGCTAAAAGAAATTTCAGAAAACAGTACAACCACTGACCAAGGAACATTTTATACTATAAAAGGAATTCTAAATCCATCCGATAATTTTACCAGTCGTTATGGTCTTACTGGTGAGTTATCCCTTATTGTTGGGAAGAAAACTTATTGGCAGGAAATAAAAGACACACTTTTTAATGTAAATTAGATATTAGAGTTTACTTTTTTGAATTGAATATTTCAAAAGGTGGAGAGATAGTACGAAGAAGAAAGATGTTTTAAAACCGACCAATCTTTTAATATTTTGGAGCTAGTTCTTTTACAATTTTGTCAAGATTTTTATTATAATGGATTTGATTTATCAAAGCAGTAGTTGTTATTGCAGGTTGCTATCTTAATTTTTTCGATAATGGTTCTCTCAGAAAATTGTACTATTGGTTTAATTAAGAAACAAAAAACTAAAAATAAGATCAAATATTTTTTGAGAAATCTAGTCAGCATTTGCCAGATGAACAGCTATTTTGTTTTTCGTTGGTTGGAGACTAAATATAGTAGATTTTATTATAGTTTAAGGAGATAATAAATATGAAAAGTGTAGTATGGATTTATACAGTAAATACTGATGGAGTTGTGATTAGAAGCAGTGGTTCTAGTATGATGTGGATTGGCTCAAAAAAATTTCAAGATAAACTAAAAAAAGAATTACTACCAGAATGGAATCTATCTATTATTAGTTATGATATAGCTAATAATGATATACCTGATGCAGATATTATTATGTACAATGAGATGGATATGGCATATCTTGATGAAAAAATAAAGAATACTGGATTGCCTGTATCATATATAGATTTACAAACAAAAAATGCTGATAGTATAAAGAAAAAATTAGAAAACTTTGCTAAAAATAAAATATCAAAATAACTACCATAAGTTACTGATAGAAAAGAACCAACAGGGCATATCCTGTTGGCCTTTTTGTATGTTCTGTCATTTTTCTTTTTAAATGGCAATAATTTTTATCTTTATTTGACATTATATTTAAGCAATAAATAGCATCCAACTATATAAATAGTTAATTCTAATTGAGATACAATTAAAAATAAATGGCATTCTCCATAACTTGGAAAAAGCCATTTATTTCAAAATATTTAGAAAATTTAAGACAGACGAAATATTAAGTGCAAATAAAGTATTCTATACCTCTCCAGCTGAAAAAATGACTCGTATTAGTTCAGATATCCATACATTAGCAACTAGGATTGATATGGTTAAAACAATGCATTTAGTTTTTAAATACAATCAAAAGGAAATTTATGCTTCACATTCTTATGAAGGAATTGATTTAATTATTGTCGATGAAATCGATCGATTAAAACTTCAACATTTAGAACAGCTAAGAGATATTTATGATAGAAATGATTTAGCAATGGTTTTTATCGGTATGTCTGAAATTGAAAAGAGATTATCTCGTTATCCTCAACTGAACTCGCGTATAGGATTTGCACATGAATTTGATAACCTTAGTAAGGACGAAACGCATCATACCTTAGAATACAAATGGACAGATTTAGGAATTGATATAGAGCTAGAAGATTTTTCTGATTATGAAGCTATCACAACTATCATTAAAATCGCAAAAGGGAATTTTCGACTTATTCATCGTTTATTTACACAGATTGATTGTATTTTAAGAATCAATAAAATGGATAAGATTACTGTAGAAGTTATCGAAGTAGCAAAAGATAGTTTAGTGATAGGCATATAAAAAGCTAGCAAAAGTTAGTAGCTTTTGTCATTTATTGCTGGAAATTTTTGCCATTTAAATAAAAAAGTGGCATGTTAGTAGAGTTTAGTGCGTGGTACATGGTACAATAAATAAGAAGAGACATTAAAATACTACTGGCATCAATAGATTTGTGATGGTTTTATGGGAAGGTGAAAAGATGAAAAAATTTCAAGTAAAAGAATGGTCATGGATAGTAATCGCCTGTTCTTTTTTAGTGTTGGCTTTTATAGAAAAACAAATTGCGTTTGGCGTTTTAGGGTTATCTTTTCTTGCTGTTGCTTTTGATGATTAAAGAAATACTATAATTGCGGGGAGTTTAGCCGTAGGCTTGTATTATCATTTTTGAGTTACCGTGATTGTGCCAAAATCATGCAAAAATTTAGTATCTATGTGCATCATACGATGGTTTATCGTTGGTGTCAGCAATATGGGAAAGTGTTCTATCATTTATGGAAGAAACGCAATAAGCGACGTGCTTTGTCACAATTTTGGTGGCTGGATGAAACGTATGTCAAAGTGAAAGGAAAAGACCATTATCTATATCGAACGATTGAATCTAACGGAAATATCCTTGATATGTGGTTGCGAAATCATCGAGGTACGGTCTCTACAAAAGCCTTTATGAAGTGATTAATCCGTGATTATGGACAACCGCGTTCCATCGTAATAAACGCGCACCTTCACTGAAAGCCATTAAAAAATTGAAAGAAGCCGGTCTGCTTGATAAAAAAGTCCATCTCTGGAAGTCCAACTATCTCAATAATGCCTTGGAACAGGATCATCGGCAGGTGAAGGGAAAACTTTCTTATGGAAATAGTTTCTAGTTAATTTAAACCGCTGCAACAACGATTAAAGGAATTGAAGCCGTTTCAGCCTTATACAAAGAAAATCGAAGAGAAATGAGCATCTTCGACTTTTCCCGTAGGAAGCAATTGAAAACTTGTTTAACGTAGCTTAAGTGACTGATTGGAAATTAGACAAGTGTGTCCGCTAAAAAACTTTGCAACACAACCCATTTTAATCAATTTATGTTAAATGATAGCGTAAAGTGGGGGTTAGGAAGCTTTGCAACACAACCATCAATTTGACAATTTAGGATATATTACGAGGAGTGAAGTGATGAAGAAAAAATTTTACTATAGTGTAGTTAGTGTGGTTTGCTTATTACTGTTTTTAAGTCTGTATAAACTTGTTATAGAAATACCTAATGCTTATGCAGAATCTGAAGCTAAATCTGAAAATGTTGTAGTAAACCCAATATTCTTAGATGGACATGATAGCTGGAGTTGGATATCATGGGGAGACCAATCCTCTGCAATAGTTACAGAGCAATATGGAGATATATGGGATGGATCTATATATAATTTGCCGGGGAAAGTACTTGCAGATCACGGGAAAGCGACACCTACTAGTAGCAATGCTTGGGCAAGACAATTACCCGATCCATTCGCAGGAATGGAAAAATGGGCTATGGGAGATATACTTTATCAAGATATTTTATTACCTACTAATAAAACAATAACTACTTTTGAGTTTAGTGCATATGCTAAAAATAGTGCGCAAAAAATTAAAGACGAGAATGGAACATCTATTTATTATACAGATGGTTCTGGTTTGAAAGTAGAATTTTTGAATTCTGCAGATGAGGTTATAGATGTCTTTGAAACAGGACCGTCTGTTCAATTTAGTATGACTAAACTTTCTCTTGCAGGATCAGTACCGGCTAATTCTGTAAAAGCTCGTATTCAGTTAGTGGGGTATGCTGGCTATCCATATTGGATAGATAGTTATTGGGCAAATGTAGAATTTTATTATTATTCAAAAGACTCAACCGAACCTGGTTCAACAACCGAGCCTGGTTCAACAACCGAGCCTGGTTCAACAACCGAGCCTGGTTCAACAACCGAACCTGGTTCAACAACCGAACCTAGTTCAACAACCGAACCTAGTTCAACAACCGAGCCTAGTTCAACAACCGAACCTAGTTCGACTGAGGAATCTGAAAATCAGGCTGTTGTAGGTAGTAGATTTGATAACAATGATTCAAATAAGAACTTACCAAAAACAGGTGAAAACTCACATTCTTCAAAAATAGCTGTTTTTTTAGGAATTATATTACTAGTTATTGAATTAGTAATTTTCAAAAAATCGAAAAGACAAATTTAATCGTTATTAAATATTTGATTGTGTTGCAAAGTTTCCTAACCCTCATTTTACGCTATCATTATGTAATAAACAAATTTTCTATTAAAATATATTAACTAAAAGAACCAACAAGGGATGCCTTGTTGGTCTTTTTGATATTCTGATTGCTACTAGGTAAGCGATAGGCCATTCAAGTTGGGGATATTTCATTTGCGTAAATTTTTAGTATGCCTGTACTGTATTATTAAGAACTTTTTAATCATACTTATAGGAACTATACTAGTAGATATTTTGGTTTTATGTGTATCTGTTAGAGATGAAAAATCAAAATGTGTTATATCCTTAGAGACTGTTCTGCCCCAAAAAAGACAGTCTTTATTATACATTTGAATGTATGCTAAAATTGATATAAAGAATAGATTTATCTAGTTAAAAGTACCTATTATTTAGAATTATGGGAATTTAATTAGATAAATAGTAAAGGGGATTGTCATGGGAAGACCAATAAATTTGTATTCATTTATGGATATAATGAATACAACGAAAGATGATCAATTAATTAATTCAATGTTGAGGTTATGTGATGATAGTATAATACATAATCCAGAACAATTTTTTAGGAAAAAGGAACTTCAAAATCTTTATCAGTTTTCAGAAAAATTATTGCCGACGTTAACGAATATACCTAAAGCTGACAACTATTTTATAGGATACTCTGTTTCAATTGGTATAACAAGACAGTTTGATGTATTAAGATTTAGTGCAAAAAAAGTTGTAAATATCGAGTTAAAAGATTGCATGCCAAGCGATGGATTAGAAGCCATAAGAAGGCAATTAATAAAGAATCAACTATTTTTGAAAGTCTTGGGCAAGGAAATAATCTCATGTACTTATATAGCTGATACAGAGACAATTTACATGTTAACAGCTGATGATGAATTAAGTACAATTGAGGTTGAAAAATTAGGCAGATTAATTCCTATGGACAGTTTAGACATAAATGAATTAGAATCTCAACAACTGACTAATTTTATTATCTCACCATACTCAGAGACAGATAGGTTTGTAAGTCACACCTAAGCTAGTTGTATCTTATTCAACTAACAGCAAAGAGGTCAAAAACTTTTAAGTTTTTGACCTCTTTGTTTTTTCGTGCTATACTTGGATGTCATTTTTATTTTTAAATGACAAAAAATTTAATTTTTAATTGGCACAAACTATAAATCTGTATACAAGAAAAAAATCACTCAACTATTTTTGAGTGATTTTTTTCTTGTTGTTTCAAAGGTTCGGTTACTTAATTTACCTTTATTTTTATCTGGGTTACCATACTAATCTCAACTTTTAAATTAGATTTTTAGTCTAATGTTTAGGTTCTCGTTATTTATGTGCTTCATGAATATTAAGCTTTTTACTGGTACCTGCAGATATTTAATTATATCAACTTCCAGAAGAGATTTAATCATTTTATGAATCAATTAGTTCGTCGAATACTTTTGTAATGCAGACGCAAATTGTTGATTTACACTATCTTGGATATTTTCTTTATCTTTAATTAGTTCAAATAGTTTATCATGAATACTCTTGTAAATAATTTTATGAACTCCATGTTGTAGCTTTTCTTCTGAAAATTCATCCATTTCAAATGTAGTTCCGTCTTTGGGTAAAACGGCTAGAGAAATTAATTCGAAGATATCTTCTTTGATGATTTGATCAATTGGCACCCAAGCATTTTCTCTTAAAAAGTAACCTTTATTGTCATCAATTTTCAAGTATTTCATAAGTATCTCTCCTTGTTTTGTATGTTTGTTCGCCTGCTTCTAGGCAATTCAATTGTACAGACAGATTGTTTACGGAAAGACCGTTAGATGCGTACAATTTTTTATCAGTAGGATAGCCGTAATAGATGTTAAATACGGGCTCGTCAAGTACTAAAGTTCTTTGAGTATGCAAAATAAAATCAGGTTTTATAGATGCGCCAATTGTATTATTATGCGTTGAGACAAAAACAGGAATATGTTTAGAGATTTCTTGTAGAACTGTATTTATTTTGTTGTTTAAAAACATATTATCAAAAGAAGACTCAGGTTCATCAATAAGGAGTAGATCGTATTTGAGTGAATCTTCTATTTTTCTGAGAAAATTATATTCTGCTCGTTGCCCCCCAGAAACGGGATTCAAATCTTTGTTTAATATCTCAATTTGTATTTTAACAAAGTATTTTACAAAATCAGCATGTTCTAAAACATCTTTGTTTTTTAAAGCTTGTAGGTAGTCAAATGGGTGATCATAAAATTTAAAGACTTCAATAAAGGAAGTTTGCTTTTTAATAATGTTCAGCACTTCTTGGGCACCTTTAAAAGGTCGTTTGGATTTTCTGATTGTAAAATCGTAAATTTCAGTTTCGTCCAAGATCTTATCTTTTTGTAGTTCTTTGGTTATGTTATTGAACTCATTGATCATTAGAGTTTCCTTTGCAATATCGGAAAAATCTATATCAGATACTCGTTGAATCCTAGTTTTGAGTTGTAAAGCCCCTTGTATATCTGCAATTAATGAATTTGACTTCTCCTTAATAAAATTACTCAGGTAGATTTTTCTATATTCATCGACTAATCGATTTAGGAGTTTTATCAATGACTCCTGAGGTAATTCTTCAAAAATGATACTCGAATATTCTTGATTATCAATAAGAATTTGGATAGATTTTATCAATTCGTCCAGCGTGTCCAAAGATTTCGGTTTATAAGGTATCTCTGAGAATAATTTAGCTTTAGCAAAAGAATCCTTTTTTTCAGTGCTTTCGGCGTTCTTAATCAATGAGCGTAAATATTTATTCACATTAGATTCTGATTGTTTCGGATCAATAGGAAGAACAAGTGTTAAAATATCCTTAAATTCTTTTAGGAAGTTTTCTGTAAATAGACTTTCATCTCTTAAGAGTTGTCGATTAAAGTTCTCTTTTGATTCATCGTCACTTCGTTCAACTAACTCAAATTGTCTGATATACTTTGTATTACTTGTTGATTGAGCTATCTCATTTAACAAATGGGTCTTACCTGATGAACGTTCACCTATCAAAACATTTAATCCTGTAGAAGCTACGACTTTTTCGGTTAAGTTAAAAAGATCCTTTCCCTCTTTCAAAGACAAGGCAACCTTTGATTTGTCAGATAAAGTATATTTTAAAGCGGCAAAATTTATTTCAGAGACATTGATGTATGTTTGCTGCATACTATGATTTACAAGGTCTTCAGACATACGCTGATCACTAAAAAAAACTGGTATAAGGTCGTCTTCTTTGTTTAAAAGTTCCACAAATTTTCGAACAGAACTTGTTTCTCCGGTAGTAATTTTAGAATGTTGAGACAAATCCTTAATCACAGAGTCAGAGATTTCTGGTGATTTCATATAATGAGGAATCAATAGATATTTTTTTAGTTCTTTTCTTGGAAAAACTCTATAAAATTCGTCCAATGTTAAGGTCGAGTTTTGATCTTTAATATAGGAACCTAGTTTTTTACATTTTTCTGAAAAATCTTGGATATTGAACAGAGAATTATCTGATATGACTAAAATATGACCATTTTCAAGATCAACCTCAACACCAGGGAAAACAGGAATAGTTAATTCTTGTTGGATTTGATCAAATTGATCAATATCAAAAATATTATGATTTGTAATAGCTATGGCATCAAGGTTCCTGGTTGATACATATTCTTTTAATTTTTCCATGGAGAATAAAAATTTTTTAGAATCACTGACAGTGCTAATCGTATGGATATGCAAATCTATTTTTTTCAAACCGTTTTTCTCCTTCCTAATAGTAGATATATTTACCACTATTATATCTTAAAAACAAGTTCTTCGCTTTTTCTTTTTGTAAAAAAATCGAAGAACTTTTTTAGAACATAAACTAAGTATTATCAAATTCTATAATAAGGATTTGGCAATATAGATACTGCCTCGTGATTTTACCTCTTTGATACTTTCTAAACCCAAATGATACATTAGGGTGATTGAGATGAATTGTCCAGAAAATCAGCCGTTTCTGTACACAGTGTTTTTTTATCTAGTTTTTAAATTTTTAACTTCTTTTTGTGTCCATAAACTCATATCAAAATCTATGTTCAATTATACTAGTTATTTAAAGTTATGTTACAATAGATTTTGTAAAGGAGTGATTTTTTTGAAAATAGGATACGCCCGGGTCTCTACTGGTTTACAAAATTTAGATTTACAAGAAGATAGCTTAAATAAATTTGGCTGCGAAAAAATTTTTACAGATCATATGAGTGGTGCAAAAAGTAATCGACCAGGATTAGAAACAGCCATTGATTTTGTTCGATCTGGAGATACACTTGTCGTTTGGCGTTTAGATCGTCTAGGCAGAAATATGGAAGATTTGATTTCAATCGTCAATCGTTTGAATGAACGAGGTGTTAGTTTTCATAGTCTTCAAGAAAATATAACAATGGATAAATCAAGTTCTACGGGACAGCTTATGTTTCATTTGTTTGCAGCATTTGCGGAATTTGAACGAAATCTAATTTTAGAAAGATCTGCGGCAGGACGAGCGGCAGCTCGAGCAAGAGGACGATTTGGAGGCCGTCCTGAAAAATTAAAAGCACAAGACTTAGAATTACTAAAGACTCTAGTTGATAGTGGAACACCGATTAAAACCATTGCCGAACGTTGGAATGTTTCTCGAACAACGATTTATCGCTATTTAGATAAAATGGAGGAAAAAAATGGAAAAACAAATGCTCACTAGTTTTTCAGACCATCAAAGAACAGATGCGATGAAAAAATATAAAATTATTGAGCCTTATCTTAATAAACAAGAAACGATAAAAGAAATATCTATTAAAAATAAAATACCTATTCGTACACTCTATCGTTGGGTACAAAAATATGAACATGATGGTTTAGTGGGTTTAATTAGAAAGACACGAAATGATTTTGAGAAAATTAAGGTTTCAGAGGAAGTTTGCAAAAAAATAGAAGAATTTGTATTGAGATACAAAAAAATAAGTACAAAGACATTGTCTCGAAAAATTACTTCCTATTGTAAAGAGAACAAACTGGATATACCGAGTTATTCTCAAATTTATAAATTAAGGAAACGGATTCCCAAAAGTCTCATTCAGTTAGCTCATGAGGGAGAGAAAATATATAAAGAGAAATATGATTTAATTGCTATAAGGGAAACAACACGACCAAATGAAATTTGGCAAGCAGATCATACCTTATTAGATATCAATTTACTTGATGAAAAAGGAAATATCAATCGCCCCTGGTTAACTATTATATTAGATGATTACAGTCGAGCAGTAGCTGGTTATTATTTGAGTTTTTCTGCCCCTTCAGCAATCAATACTGCTTTAACCTTACATCAAGCTATTTGGACAAAAAAGGATTCTTCATGGCCAATATGTGGCATTCCTGAAAATTTTTATACTGATCACGGAAGTGATTTTACTTCAAATTTTATGGAACAAGTTGCTGTTGATTTGAGAATAAATCTCATTTTTTCTTCTATAGGAATTCCAAGAGGTCGTGGAAAAATTGAGCGTTTTTTCCAGACGATTAACCAAGTATTTTTAGAAGGATTACCAGGATATGTTGAAAATAACTGCAACGAAAAATTATTAACGATTCAAGAATTTAAAGAGAAACTACATTCTTTTCTTATCAATGAATATAATCAAACGAATCATTCTTCTATTAAAGTAAGTCCGATAAAAAAATGGAGTGAGCAATCATTTTTACCGAATATGCCTAATAGTTTAGAAGAGTTAGATTTATTGTTGTTAGAAATACCAAAAAATCGGAAAGTTCACTCTGATGGGATTCATTTCCAAGGTTTACGATATACCAATCCTAATTTATCTGCGTTTGTTGGAGAACCTGTTTTAATTCGTTATACCCCAAATGATTTAGCAGAAATTAGGGTATTTTATAAAAATAAGTTTCTTTGTAATGCCATTTCTCCAGATATTTCAAATTATGAAATCAATATGGAGGATCTAATTTTTGCTAGAAATAAACGAAAAAAATTACTAAAACAAAAAATACCAGTACCAAGTTCTGTAGAATTACTAATTGAAGAGAAAAAATATGAAGAAATAACTCCCCCACCTAAGAAATCAACTTTAAAGAGGTACTACAATGAATAAAACCTTTATTGAAACAAAAGAATATAAACGATTTGCTGAATTTTGTGACGCATGTATTAAATATAAGTATATTGGAATTTGTTACGGTGCTCCTGGCGTAGGTAAGACGTTATCTTCAAGGTATTACTGTAATTGGGATAATATAGAAAAACAAATTGCCTATCGCCGTGCTGATGATATTGGAAAAGATGCGACAGACGAAATATTAAGTGCAAATAAAGTATTCTATACCTCTCCAGCTGAAAAAATGACTCGTATTAGTTCAGATATCCATACATTAGCAACTAGGATTGATATGGTTAAAACAATGCATTTAGTTTTTAAATACAATCAAAAGGAAATTTATGCTTCACATTCTTATGAAGGAATTGATTTAATTATTGTCGATGAAATCGATCGATTAAAACTTCAACATTTAGAACAGCTAAGAGATATTTATGATAGAAATGATTTAGCAATGGTTCTTATCGGTATGCCTGGAATTGAAAAAAGATTATCTCGTTATCCTCAACTGTACTCGCGTATAGGGTTTGCACATGAATTTGATAACCTTAGTAAGGATGAAACGCATCATATCTTGGAATACAAATGGGCAGATTTAGGAATTGATATAAAGCTAGAAGATTTTTCTGATTATGAAGCTATCACAACTATCATTAAAATCACAAAAGGGAATTTTCGACTTATTCATCGTCTTTTTGCACAGATTGATCGTATTTTAAGAATTAATCAAATGGATAAAATTACTGTAGAAGTTGTCGAAGCAGCAAGAGATAGTTTAGTGATAGGCATATAAAAAGCTATCCAAAGTTGGTAGCTTTTGTCATTTATTGCTGGAAATTTTTGCCATTTAAATAGAAAAGTGACAAACATTGAAAAATATGGTTTTTCAATGTATGATTAGGGTGTGTTCTAAATAGTTCGAGAAAGCAGGTAAAATTTTTGAAAATTGCATATATCCGAGTCTCGTCGATAGATCAGAATGAACAACGGCAAATTGAAGAAATGAAAAAGTTTGGCGCTGAAAAAATTTTTATAGAAAAGCAATCTGGAGCGACGATTAGTCATCGGCCGATTTTTCAGGAAGCTTTAGATTTTGTCAGAGAGCAAGATATTTTTATTGTAGAAGCCATTGATCGACTTGGCCGCAATTATGACGAGATTATCGATTCAGTAAATTATTTAAAGAAGAAAAATGTACGACTCATTATCACCAGTTTACCGATCATGGCTGAAGCAATCGAAAATCCTCTCCTGGATAAATTTATCAAAGACATAATCATTCAAATTTTGGCCATGATTGCTGAACAAGAGCGTACTGAATCGAAACGACGCCAGGCACAAGGAATTAAAATCGCTAAAGCAAACGGCGTCTATAAAGGTCGTCCTAAGTTATACAGTGCAGACACAAAAGATCCTCAACGTCGCCTTGTTTATAAGAGCATCGTCCAGGATCTTGAGAATGGGGTTGCTATCTCAAAGATTGCAACAGACTACAATGTGACTAGGCAAACAATTTACCGAATAAAAAAAGAAATCGACCAACTAATTGTATGATTTCTTTTTTGAATCACGTAATTATTAATTAGCTTTGTCATCAATACAGACAATCATTTTAGATTCATCTAGCTAAGTTGATTATATTTATGTTAAAAAGAATTTAGTTAACATAAATATAATTGATGCATAAACCGTCCTTATTTAAAGGTATTTAACATTGACAACTTAGTATAATATATCTTATGTAAACTAATAAAATTTGAATTTTATTTTATACACACTCGATAATAGATCAATTTTATGGTCCTCCGCATTTACGATTGCACAAGAGAAACATAAAGTCGACCTATTAGCATTTCTTTTCAATTCAAACATTAGAAAGTTTCTACCTCTGCTACTAAAAAATGAAATTATCTATTTAAAATTTAAAACGGTAAATCTGATTCATCCAAATTGGAAAATGGATCAGCCTGTATTGGAGCTTTATATTTCTCCATAATAACAGATATCTTTTTTTCATTTTTTAAAAAATACCTTTTAAATTTCTTATAGTCCTCTGAAATCAAAATATAGCGTGATGGATACTCATCAAAAGAAGAATCGTATTCTTCTTTCAAGATTCCCGATTTACTTAATTTTTCTAGTACATCAAATACTCTACCACTCAAGTAACTCCTTAAATTGTTATCACTTTCCCATTGAACTACTTTTCTATAAGTTGAATTATCAGTTGAAAAGATAGAATTTTCATCCATAAACGCATATATTAGCAGCAATCTTTCATCGTTGTCAAATTCTATTGGATCAAAAATATCTAAGTTGTCATCAAAATCTTTATCAGTTCCGGTAACTTTTTTGTTAATTACTGAAGGTGTCTTGTAAGAAATAGAATCTAAATCAAAGCGTTTTGATTCTAAATTATTTTGTGCTTTCTCAATTAAATAATTAACTTTTTTTGTGAGAAACCTTCTGATATTGTCTTTGCTATATGTTCCATAAAAACCCTTATCTTCTAAAGAGTCCCTGTACTTCTTAACTTCTATATACTCTTCAGCCAAAACTTGTGGAACTGGTTCATCTAAGAAAAAAAACCCTACCTCGCCTTTGCTATTTTTATAAAAGTAATCAATTTCTGCTATAGTTCCCGATCTATAATTATCAACTGGAGAACCCAACTTATGGCCAAAAATCGCTAATAATATATCACTATTTTCTACAATTTGTTTATTAATAACACTTTGCCCAGAGCTATTATTTATATAAGTAGGAATCGCATTCGTTTCCCATCGAATTGGCATCAAAATTACTTTTGTATTATCTGTATTTTCTATATTCCATCTATATATGGTTTCTTCTACTTCATTCCTCTTTGCTGCTATATCACCTGGTGATGCTATAAATACTTTTATTAGATTTATGGTTTTCATTTATTGTACCTTTCTCTTTATGTCTCTTTAAAGTAATTTTTGTATAAAATTTATTGACTTTCACACTATAGGACAATTTTTATCTATTTAGTACAAAAAGGCCCACTAAACTAATTGATTAGTTAGGAGCCTATTATAGGTATATTTTCAACTCGCTTTTAAGCAAATTCTACTACCAGCTTTTTGCCTAATGCCCTAGCGATATCATCAAGTTTATCGAAAGATACGTTATCCCCTCTCTCAATTCGAGCAATAGTAGATTGAGTTGTATGTGCTTTTTGTGCAAGCTCCGCTTGAGTTAGGCCTGCTTCCTCCCGTGCATGATAAAGAGCAACCGCAGTTTCGAGTTTTCTTCCTTCACGGTCATATGCTTCTGCAAAATCTTTGTCTTTTTGCTTTTCTTCAATCAATTTTTTAATCATCATTTGTGAACCACTCCTCTCTAAGTTCTTTTGCATGTTTAAGTTCACTTATTGGTGTTTTCTCCGTTTTTTTAGTAAATCCATGGGTAATGACATACCTTCCATTGACCACATGGAAATAGATAGCTCTTTGGATGTTTGATCCTACCTTACTTCTTAATTCGTACAAATTAGTGTCTAATTTTTTCACCCATTTCAAACGTTGAGCTACTAGCATCCCATTCTTTTCTGTTTCTTCAATTGTACGTAAAAGTTTTGCACTATCTTTTTTTGGTAATGTTTCCAACCATTCTAAAAATTCATCGTGACCATTAGGTCTTTTAAATGTTTCAAAAGATATTTTTTTCATACCTAATTATATCATATATCGATTTAATTTAATAGTTTATAATATATTCGAATCTATTTTTCGTTCAGCATTTTATACTTAGTAAAAAGATACTCACACAAAATCAAAGAAGAATTTGCAGCAAGTATTGCTTCTTCTTCTTTGATTATTATTCTTCTGGAACCATGAGCATGAGCATCTCCTTGACTGTTCCTCATTTCAAGTATTTTATCTGATAATGTATTGAGTGCTCCAATGAGTGCTTTAATTCTATTATCCATATCTGTTTCAGTTTTAATATTAAGACGCTCAAATGCTTCTTTTCTTAATTCTTTTGATTTAAATAAATTAGTATTAACAATCGATCCTTCCGTATGTTCAATAATAAATTTTAAAACTTCATCAATTAAGGTATTTGCTTTTGTCAGAACAGAGTCAAAATCTTTGTTTTTAATATCTGTTTGAATCCTAATTGGTAGCTGTCGGATATAAAGTAAATCAATCTCGCTTGAAAACTTTGTTTTTCTTAATATAGTTGAATCATCTTCTTTAAATGCATCCTCCAAAAGTAACTGAACTATTGGATTCATTTCATTAGATTCATATTGCTTGTCTTGATCCATAATATCTTTTAAGGAATGGATTAACTTATTCTTTAACGAATCATCAAATTGATCATCGACAAGAAACTTTTGAAAGGATACTCCCTTTGAACCTCCATAATGATTTTGTAGTTCAACACCTACGATTTTTTTTGTAAATATGTTCCACGTTACATTGTTAAAGTTCAAAATATATCCCGCCGAACCAACTGAAAAATAATTTGCTAATTGTTTTGCTTCATCTATAGTCATCATTTACTTATACCTCTTAAATTGTATGTTGGATTATTTTCAAATAATTAATACCAAAGATACACTGTTCAAATAAAAATGATATAATATTTGACTCATCGACTAATAGATTGGGAGCGTCAATAATTTTGTGTAAATGATTCTTCCCTACTGCAGATTGTTTCTAATTCTCAATCAGTTGGCTTAGCATTTGTTCAAGTTCGCCTTCGGCCTGTTGAAAGCCTTTATGACTGCGACCTAGGAATTTTTGGTTGTAAGTATCAAAAGACGAGACTAAGAAACGTTCCAGCGACTCTTCGTTTTGGAACTGTTCCTTGCGGTGGCTGTATTTCTTGATTTGCTTATTAAAGGATTCAATCAGGTTCGTAGAATAAATACTCTTGCGTATGGCCAAGGGGAAATCATAGAAAGTGAGCAAGTGATCGTTCGAAAGAATCGATTCAACCCCTTTTGGATAGCTAGTTTTCCATTTTTCCGCAAAAGCACCACGTGCTTCCAACGCCACCTCTTTAGATGAGGCTTGATACATCATTTTAAAATCATCACAGACTTCCTTACGATCATCGACACGCACTTTGTGACTGATATTACGGGAAACGTGTACACAACAATGTTGAAAACGAGCTTTGGGATAGAACCGACTAATCGCTCCTACCATCCCCTTTAAGCCATCCGTGATGAACAGGAGGACATTTTTCAAACCGCGCTCTTGAAGGTCCAATAAAATTTCCTCCCAAATCATGATGGATTCAGTCGGTGCAATCGCATAGCTCAATACTTCCTTTGATCCGTCCGGGCGAATGCCAACTGCGATATGAATAGCTTCCTTGGCGACGGTTTTCCGCTTTAACGGAATATACGTTGCGTCCATATAAATAGCAGCATAACGGTCATGAAGCTCCCGTCCTTTAAACGCCGTTACCTCTTCTGTAAATGATTTTGTTATATTGGACATGGTTTGGGGCGTGTAGTGATGCCCATACATTTTCTCAATCAAGTCTGCGATTTCCGACATGGTAATACCTTTTCGGAAGAGGTGAATGACGGTCTCCTCTAACGTGTCATTCGTCCGTCTATAAGCAGGAACAGTCTGTTGCTTGAACTCGCCATTGCGGTCGCGCGGAATCTGGAGATGAAGTTCCCCATACTCGGTCTTGACCGTACGGTCATAGGAGCCGTTACGAGAATTACCCGTGTTAAAACCAATGCGATCATACTTTTCGTAATCTAGGAAAGCCGTTAACTCCGTTTTGAGAAGCGTATTGACTGCTTTCTCCAAATGGACACGGAATAATTCATTCAAATCGCCTTTGTTCGCTAGAGTCTTTAGAATTTCTGTAGTAAAATCGTTCATAGGGAAGTCCTCTCTTCTGTGAATGTGTTGTGGTAACTCTATTCTACAGAAGGGACTTCCTTTTTTGTATAGTTTTATTCATTTACACAAAATATTTTACACTCTCCACAAATGTTCAACTATGAACAATTACGTATCTGTATAAATTATTCTAATACAGTATTGTATTGTTTGCTTGATAGCAAAAAAAATAATACGAACAAGAATCCTATAATCCTTGTCCGTATTAAATCCCAAGTACTATTCTTTTTTATCCTGAAACTAGAGTCTCTTTACTCTTCTGTGTTATAATCATATTCAACAAGGTCATCTATACCTGTTATTCCTAATTGTTTAAAAATCAAATATTCTTTGGCGATGTATGCATTCCATTCGAGTCGCTCAAGCATATCATAGGTTTTCTCTAAAGTAGCTCCAACTACTAGAACACCATGTTTTCGTAACAGATAGGATTTCGGTATAGCTTGATCTTGTCTTACTTCTTTTCTAACTTTTTCAGCTAACTCAGGAGTGGTTGCTGGAGCAAATTCCAGACATTTGATTTCTCCCATTTTTTGAGTTCCTTCGCTAATATTAGGCATATCTAATCCCATACTTGCAAAAACCATTGAATTCAAAGCATGTGCATGAATTACGCAGTTAATCTTTGCATTTTCTTCATAAGCAGCCATGTGCATATTAATTTCACGTGTAATTCCACCATAACCATCAATGATATTTTTCTCTTTATCAATGACCAAAATTTGTTCTGGATTTAAATCGCAAAGATAGTTTTGAGACATTAGTGTTGGTGACATGATAAAGTGGTCATCACTTACTTTTATACTGACATTTCCTCCTGCTGCATTTGTAAATTTACGATCATACATTTTTTTGATAAATTTACACAGTTTTACTCGTTCTCCGTAGTATAGCATTATGTTTACTCACCAATCTTTCTATATTGAACTAATTTTTTTAATTCTAGAACACGTTCTTTTGAGAATCCTGTACTTAATGTTTCTTCAGCTTTAGCAGCACCAACTGCAGTTGCCAAAATTCCTATATCTTTTAAGGGTAATTTTTCCGAAAAACCGTAAACCAAACCAGAGACATACGCATCTCCACTGCCAGTATCGTTTACTGTTTTGACTCTTGGTGAATTAAATATATATTGTTCATCATTTGTTAGTAACACAGATCCTTTTTCTCCCATAGATACAGAAATACATTTCATATTGGTTAGTACTGACTTTTTCTTCTGATATACTTCAATACAATGTTCCAAAGAAAGAATTTCTTCACCTATAATTTCAGAAAATTCATAGTTATTCGGTTTGATTAAGAAGACAGCTCTTTTTAATACTTCATCTAAAAATTTTCCTGAAACATCAGCAATTAATTGAACTTTTTTTTCTTCTAACTTATCAAGTAAATAAGCGAATACTTCTACTGGTGTTTGAAGAGATGGATTTCCTGCAACTACTACCGTATCCTTAGAAGACAGTTGATTTAATTCCTGAGTGAAAAATGCATCAATAATTTGTTTGTTAATT
>OCRC01000195.1_pt1 | contig 17297 bp, 13 predicted proteins | sample 1495861 | NCBI WGS metagenome assembly OCRC01 (sample SAMN05301492, study PRJEB22388) | human oral metagenome | isolation source: Infant 2 DOL 14 oral | host: Homo sapiens | place: USA: Pittsburgh, Magee-Womens Hospital of UPMC | collected 2013/2014
ATCGATACTATAACCTCTAATATTGCATACTATTTACAATTGTTACAAGACCACTTTAAATTGTCTGAATACTATTATTTTTGTTGATTTCATAGGCTTCAGTCGACGTCAATCCTATAAATAGGATTGATTTTTTTATCCAAATCCTATTTTTCCTATTACTTTTTAACCTGTTTATTATTCTATAAATATCTCTAAATGCTCTAAAAAAATATCTTAAAATTTCAAATAGTGGTTAGCTATATTTTTTACTTTGCAACAGAATCAGAATAAGCATATATATTCAGGGTATATAAGTAATAGGAGGCTGGTGTAGATGTTCAAAAATATATTATTACCCTATGATTTCGAAAATGATTTTAGTGCTATCCCTGACTATTTAGAAAAAGTCATCGATGAAGATTCAGTTGTTGTAATTTATCACGTTGTAACAGAAAATGATCTTGCAATTAGTGTCAAATATTATAATAAGCATAAAGAAGATATTATTAGAGAAAAAGAAAAAAAACTCACTCCATTTTTACGTGAATTAGAAAAAAGAGATATTCAATATAAAATAGATGTAGATTTTGGGCATATTAAAGATACAATCTTAGAAAAAATTACTTCTGGAGATATAAATAATGGTGAATTTGATTTAGTAATTATGAGTAATCATAGAGTCGATTTGAATATTAAACATGTTTTAGGAGATGTTACACATAAGATTGCTAAAAGAAGTTCTGTCCCAGTACTAATTGTTAAATAAACATAAGAAGTAAGAAATTTATTAATTCAAAAAGCCTAAATACTTTCTCACAAATCGAGAGAGTATTTAGGTTTTTTTTATTTTTTTATTAAAATTTTCTCGGCATAATAGCTTATATTATGATGTGATATGAGCACACCGAACTAATAAATGATAAGTAAAGTTTTTTCACTAATTTTCTTTTCTAAAAACATACTAAGATTAGCTATGAAGAAATCTATGACGATAGATTTTTTCATAGCTAATCTTAGTATGTTTTATTAGTTTTTCTTACTGATTACTAGCCATCATCTCTGCTTGTTCAACCACTTGATTGATTGCTATTGTTTCTAAGTCAGATGGATATCCGTATTTCTTCAATAATCTTTTTACTGATCTCCTCTTATTAACTCTACTACTTGATTTCTTATCACAATCTACAGTCATATTTTCTTTCACAATTTTTGTTAATTCATGGGCAATTGCTCTAAGATTTTTATCACCTATAACTTCTTTTTCTGTTTCATGTGAGATTAAAGTATCGTAAAAATCAATTTTGTCAGAATTTAACCCTAATTCTTTACCTCTTCCGTAACCACAGATTGTGACACAAGATGATTAATCTCTGCTTCAACTTTAGCAAGTGTCTTATATATTTTTCCTTCTTTTGATGGTTGTAACAATTTAACAAGTCCTGCTTTAACGGCTTTAAAGAAGACAATTTCATCATTGAGCTTTTGCGCTTTCGGTTCTGTATCACAAAGCGCAAAGGCTTTTCCTCATTCTGTGACCGTTTTAATAAAACGTTGACGTTCATCTTCACCTAAACTAATCACATAATCCATCGTATTTGAAATCGTATAATTATAATAACGTTCAGACTTTTTCTCTGAATTAAATTTAGATTAATCAAGATGATATAGCATATCTTGAATCACATTATTTAGAAAAAAAATAGAATAGTCTGTATCAAGTTAAAATACAACCACTAATCCAAAAGTTGAACTAGATTATTTTAACCCTTTCTTTATCATGTATTAGATTCTATTTTTTATATTATTTTTGTAATTCTATGTATAAACCTATTTATTTATAAAGCGCTCTAATACATACCTAAATATCTTCAACTTATAAACTACTTTTTATTTCAATGCCTTTTTCCAAACTTCTTTTATGAGATATTGTGGTTATTACCTAACTCTCACTATTAATGTTATTATTTTATTTATACATAGTAAATGTAACTGTAAGACATTCTCACCTAACATGTTTTGTTATTACCTGACATTTACAATTTACACATTTCGCTATTATTACGCAAATTATTTTTATTATATTTCATTAATGTTACTTAAAATTTTGATTTTATAATTATGATAACTATAATCTATTCTAATTAATCTCTCCTTTTAAGCGTAAAATAATCTACTTATAATTAAAGCATCCACTATTTCAAAATTATTTGTAAATTGATATTTATAAGTGATTTTTATACAGTTATTTAAAATCTATTTCATAATCAAAAATAATAAAGGGGTTAATAAAAATGAAAAAAGAAAAACGTTTAAATCTTATCTTAACTGTTATACAACAGAATCAGTTTAATAAAAAACAACAAATAGTGGATTACATGGCAAGACATTTTGGAGTTTACTATAGCTTGACAACTATTTCTCGTGACTTACAAGAATTAGAAATTTACAAAATCCCTGTTGAAAATAAAAAGTATATTTACAAGAAAATAAATCAAACAAATCAATTAAGTGCAAAAAAACAATTAGAAATATTTAGTGATGAGATTATTGAATTTATAACGCTAAATAACTATGTCTTAATAAAAACATCTCCTGGCTTTGCTCAAAGTATAAGTTATTACATAGATCAATTACAAATGAAAGAAATATTAGGAACTATTGGAGGTAACGATACTTTGATGATTTTGACTTCTTCAAATGAAATAGCAGAATTTGTTTGTTATCAATTATTCCCTTAAAAATTAAATGATTATATTAATAGGAATGATTACTAATACAAAAAAATGAGTAAAAAATCTTTTTGTTTGAATAAGATAAGGTTTTAACAATGAGATTTTTCAAATTATTCACTATTATATAGTACAAAATACATATTCATACAAAATTTTGCATTGAATAAATCTATATATGTGAAAACCCTCCCTAAACAATTGTGAATTAAATCACACGATGTTTTTTGAAAGCGTTTTATAATGTGAATGTAATAAAGCAAAGGAGGAATTTGAAATGGTACAAGGACCCATTCAAGTAAATAGTGAAATAGGCAAATTGAAAACTGTGTTGTTAAAAAGACCAGGAAAAGAATTAGAAAATTTAGTACCTGATCATTTAAGTGGTTTATTATTCGATGATATTCCCTACTTAAAAGTTGCACAAGAAGAGCATGACAAATTTGCTCAAACTTTGAGAGATGAAGGAATCGAAGTAGTTTATTTAGAAAAACTTGCAGCAGAATCTATTACTGAGCCAGAAGTACGCGAGAACTTCATAAACGATATATTAACAGAATCTAAAAAGACAATATTAGGTCATGAAACTGAAATTAAAGAATTCTTTTCAAAGTTATCTGACCAAGAACTTGTAAATAAAATCATGGCTGGCGTACGTAAAGAAGAAATTCAACTTGAAACAACTCATTTAGTAGAATATATGGATGATAGATATCCATTTTACTTAGATCCAATGCCCAACCTTTATTTTACAAGAGATCCCCAAGCTTCAATTGGTAGAGGAATGACAATTAACAGAATGTATTGGAGAGCACGACGTAGAGAATCTATTTTTATGACATATATACTGAAACATCATCCAAGATTTAAAGATAAAGATGTACCAGTATGGTTAGATCGTAACTCACCATTTAATATTGAAGGTGGAGATGAATTAGTATTATCGAAAGATGTTTTAGCTATTGGTATATCAGAACGTACATCAGCTCAAGCAATAGAAAAGTTAGCACGTAATATTTTCAAAGATGCAAACACAAGTTTTAAAAAAATCGTAGCTATTGAAATACCTAATACACGTACATTTATGCACCTAGATACAGTACTAACTATGATTGACTACGATAAGTTTACAGTACATGCAGCAATATTTAAAGAAGAAAATAATATGAATATATTTACCATAGAACAAAATGATGGTAAGGACGATATAAAAATTACTCGTTCTAGCAAGTTACGTGAAACACTTGCTGAAGTTTTAGAAGTAGAAAAAGTGGACTTTATTCCAACAGGTAATGGCGACGTTATTGATGGTGCACGTGAACAATGGAATGATGGCTCAAACACATTATGTATTCGACCAGGGGTTGTGGTGACATACGATCGCAACTATGTATCAAACCAACTTTTACGCGACAAAGGAATTAAAGTGATTGAAATTACTGGTAGTGAACTTGTACGTGGACGCGGAGGCCCAAGATGTATGAGTCAGCCGTTATTTAGAGAAGATATTTAAATTTGAAAGGTGGTAAAAGTCACAAGTAATTCATTCATTAAATCAAATAACAAGATTTTTACCACCTTTATTAGGGGAGATTAATATGGATGAAAATAAATTAGGTAAAACTTCCTTAATTGGTTTAGTCATAGGCTCTATGATAGGCGGTGGTGCATTCAATATCATCTCAGATATGGGTGGCCAAGCTGGTGGACTTGCAATAATTATCGGTTGGATAATAACTGCTATTGGTATGATTTCTCTTGCTTTCGTATTTCAAAATTTAACAAATGAGCGACCAGATCTTGATGGAGGAATTTATAGTTATGCTCAAACAGGGTTTGGAGATTTTATTGGTTTTTCAAGTGCTTGGGGATATTGGTTTGCAGCATTTCTAGGTAATGTGGCTTATGCAACCCTATTAATGTCAGCTGTGGGTAACTTTTTCCCTATATTTAAAGGAGGTAACACACTTCCAAGTATTATCATAGCATCAATTTTATTATGGGGTGTACATTTTTTAATACTTAGAGGTGTAGAAACTGCAGCGTTTATAAATAGTATTGTTACAGTAGCTAAATTAATACCTATATTTCTAGTTATTATATGCATGATAGTTGTATTCAACTTCAGTACTTTTAAATCCGGTTTTTATGGTATGACTAGTGGAAGTGTTGGCGTTTTTAGTTGGGGAGATACAATGGCACAAGTAAAAAGTACTATGTTAGTAACTGTATGGGTATTCACAGGGATTGAAGGAGCCGTTGTCTTTTCTGGACGTGCAAAGTCTAAAAAAGATGTAGGAACTGCTACCGTTATTGGTTTGATTTCTGTGCTAGTCATTTATTTCTTAATGACTGTACTAGCCCAAGGTGTCATTCAGCAGAACCAAATTTCAAAACTTGCTAATCCATCAATGGCACAAGTATTAGAACATATTGTAGGTCATTGGGGTTCAGTGTTAGTTAATATAGGCTTAATTATCTCTGTTTTAGGAGCTTGGTTAGGATGGACATTACTAGCTGGTGAATTACCATTCATTGTAGCTAAAGATGGACTTTTCCCGAAATGGTTTGCTAAAGAAAATAAGAATAAAGCTCCGGTCAACGCTTTAATTATTACTAATATATTAGTTCAGTTATTTTTAATTAGTATGTTGTTTACAGATAGTGCCTATCAGTTTGCGTTTTCACTTGCATCAAGTGCAATCTTAATTCCATATACACTCAGTGCTTTTTACCAGGTTAAATATACTATTCAAAATAAATCTAAAGCTAATTTAAAACAATGGATAATAGGAATTATTGCATCTATTTACACAATTTGGTTGGTTTATGCAGCTGGATTAGATTATTTACTATTAACGATGTTGTTATATATACCTGGATTACTCGTATACAGCTACGTACAAAGGGATAATAACAAACATTTGACAAAATTGGATTATACGTTATTCATATTCATCATTGTACTTGCAATAATAGGAATAGTTCGTTTGATTACAGGTAATATTTCTGTATTTTAAGTTATGATTTAAACTAAGTAATTTTTAAGGGGTTTATAGTTATGTATGAAGAAAATATTTATATTAAAAATTCAGAATATGAATTTGATAATAATCTTAAACAATTAGCATCATACTTAAATATTCCTGTTAGTATTGTTAGACCTTATAAAGAGGATTTAACACTTTATCAATATAAAAAAGGACAAGTCATATATCATTCAACTGATCAAATAAAATTTGTATACTTTTTAGTAAATGGTTGTATTTTACATGAATCTTCTAATATTACTGGTGACAATTATTTAAGATTAAGTAAAGACGAAAATATATTTCCAATGAACTTCATATTTAATGAAACCCCTGCACCATATGAAATATGTACAGCTTTGACAGATTGTAAAATATTAACTTTACCGAAAGATTTACTTGAGTATTTATGTAGAAAGCATAATGAAATATTTGAAAGTCTCTTCAAGAAACTTAATGAGACTATTCAATTTCAAGTAGAATATATTATGGCGTTAAGAGCTAATTCAGCTAAAGAAAGAATTGAAAGAATACTACAAATTTTATGCCTTTCAATTGGGGATGATAATGGAGAATTCTATGAATTAAAACAAATTATGACTGTTCAATTAATAAGTAATTTATCTGGACTTAACAGAAAAACTACTGGTGAAATAATCAGAGAATTAAAAATAGAAAATATTATATATCAAGATAAAAGAAATTGGATTATAAAAAAATAACATGAATAAAATATTAATTGAAAAGGAGATATTCAAAATGAAAAATTTAAGAAATAGAAACTTTTTAACTTTGTTAGACTTCACACAAAAAGAAATGGAATTTTTACTTAATTTATCTGAAGATCTTAAACGCGCAAAATATGCAGGAATAGAACAACAAAAAATGAAAGGTAAAAATATCGCTCTACTTTTTGAAAAAGATTCAACACGCACTCGATGTGCATTTGAAACAGCGGCTTATGATCAAGGTGCACATGTAACATACCTTGGGCCAACAGGTTCTCAAATGGGTAAAAAAGAGTCTACCAAAGATACTGCTCGTGTTTTAGGTGGAATGTATGATGGCATAGAATATCGTGGATTCTCACAAAGAGTAGTTGAGGATTTGGCAAAATATTCTGGCGTTCCCGTATGGAATGGTTTAACAGATGAAGATCATCCTACACAAGTACTTGCTGATTTTTTAACAGCTAAAGAAGTATTGAAAAAACCATATAATGAAATTAACTTCACATATGTTGGAGATGGACGTAATAACGTTGCAAATGCCTTAATGCAAGGAGCAGCAATCATGGGCATGACTTTCCATCTTGTATGTCCTAAAGAACTAAATCCAACTGATGAATTATTAAATCGTTGTAATGATATAGCTGACAAAAACGGTGGTGAAATCCTTATAACTGACGATATTGATGAAGGTGTCAAAGGATCTGATGTAATTTACACAGATGTTTGGGTATCTATGGGTGAACCTGATGAAGTTTGGGAAAAACGTATCAAATTATTAGAACCATACCGTGTAACTAAAGAATTAATGAAAAAAACAGGTAATCCACATACAATTTTTGAACATTGCTTACCATCATTCCATGATACTGAAACAATAATCGGTAAACAAATTCAAGAAAAATATGGTCTAACTGAAATGGAAGTAACAAATGAAGTATTTGAAAGTGAACAATCAGTTGTTTTCCAAGAAGCAGAAAATAGAGCACATACAATAAAAGCAGTCATGGTAGCAACATTAGGAGAGTAAATGAAAGGAGGATATAAATATGTCTAAAATCGTCGTAGCTTTGGGTGGTAACGCTTTAGGACAATCGCCTAAAGAACAATTAGATTTATTAAAAAGTACATCTAAATCTCTAGTAAGTTTAATCGATAAAGGATACGAAATTGTAATTAGTCATGGTAATGGTCCACAAGTTGGAAGTATTAACTTAGGTTTAAATTATGCGGCGGAACACAAACAAGGTCCTCCTTTTCCTTTCCCTGAATGTGGTGCTATGAGTCAAGCTTATATTGGCTATCAGATGCAAGAAAGTTTACAAAACGAACTTCATTCAATGGGCATAGATAAAGAAGTTGTTACGCTAGTAACACAAGTTCAAGTTGCAAGCGATGATTCTGCTTTCAATAACCCTACTAAACCAATTGGATTATTTTATACAAAAGAGCAGGCTGATAAATTTACGAAAGAAAAAGGTTATACTTTTGTAGAAGATTCTGGACGCGGCTATCGTCGCGTTGTCCCTTCCCCACAACCTATAAGTATAGTTGAGTTAGATAGTATAGAAACATTAATCACTCATGGAACACTAGTTATCGCTGCCGGCGGTGGTGGAATTCCAGTAATTAAGGAAAATGAAGTTTATACAGGTGTTGATGCAGTTATTGATAAAGATAAAACGAGTGCTTTATTAGCAGCACATTTACAATCTGATCAATTAATCATATTAACTGCTGTGGACCATGTTTACATTAACTATGGAAAAGAAAACCAAAGAGGTCTCGATGAAGTGTCTGTGGATGAAATGAAAAAACATATCTCTGATGGTCAATTTGCTAAAGGAAGTATGCTCCCAAAAGTTGAAGCTGCACTTCAATTTCTTGAAAAAAATACTAAAGGCAGTGTTTTGATTACATCTCTAGCAGGATTAGGGGACGCTTTAGACGGTAAAATAGGAACATTAATTAAGAATTGAAATTATAATACTTTAGTTCAATTACCTTTATAAACAAAAGAGCCTATAATCCTAGGGCACTGAACCCTTAAAACGGGAACTTAATAAAAACACCATGTTCTAGGCTATTAATTCTCTGTATTTTACAGAGGATAAGTAGCCTAGTTTTTGTTGAATTCGATTATTATTATAGTTTTTAATGTACTTTTCGACAATATCTATTACAATATGATTAGAGCGATTAAGCTCATTATTGATGTAAAAAGTTTCAGACTTTAGCGAGGAATGGAAACTTTCTATCGGGGCGTTATCGGCAGGTGTTCCCTTTCGGGACATACTTCTGATAATGCCTTTTTCTTCGCACAATTGATAATAAGCATAAGATGTATAAACGCTGCCTTGATCACTATGTAATATACAACCTTCAGGTATATCGATTTGATTTAATGTATCATTAACTAAACTTTGGTCTTGTTTATCATCTATTTTATACGCCACAATTTCTCCGTTATAAATATCCATTATCGAAGATAAATACAACATAGAATGACCAAATGGTAAATAAGTAATATCGGTTGTTAATACTTCCATTGGACAACTCGCTTTAAATTGTCTTTGTAATAAATTGTCCGTTTTATAATACGGTTTACCTATTCTTGTCGTCTTTTTAGGTCTAACTCGGCAGTTCAAATGATGCTTCTGCATCATTCTCTGTACTCTCTTATGATTAATTGGTGATGTATAACATTGATTAATCAATGCTGTAATCTTACGATAACCGTAGGTATATTGTTTACCAACATGTTGTAAAAATCTATAACTTTCCCCATTTCGATACCATCGCCACCAAGTTTTCACTTGTGTTCTATTTCTAATATTTAATTCTTTCATAATTTCTTTTTTTGAAAATCCTGCTGCTTTCATTTCAACTGCTTTATACTTTGTTTCTACTGAATAAGAAACTCTTTTCATAGAAAAAAACACCTCCGTATGATTCATTTTAATATGAATTCAACGAAAATGTTTTTATATAATTCCCACTAATTGGGGTCAGTCTACATTATTGCTTGGCTTTCGTTTAATTTTATACTTATTTAATAGTTTAATACCTACTGTACAGAATAAACAGTACAGTTATGACGTGCTTTTCGTTGTGATTCTATTATATGTATAGTATTTGAACTTAAAGGGGGGGCTTTGAGGATTTATAGGTTTGACAGTTTTGAACTTAAGGCAAAATATGCGATACCCTGTATAAGCGATGTTTCTTCATTTAGACATAAGTTTTTCAAGTTTTAACTCAATATATATTTAAAATTTCTTTTGATTAGTAGATTTTATTATCAACTTCAATCATCTTACTAAAACACTCAATTTTTTCTTAAAGAAGATTTAGCGATAACTCTATTTGCTTCTGCTACTTTTTCAATTATCTTTTTCATATCTTCAATATTTTCATTGTTTAACTGATTACTTACTTTGTCCAATTCTAAAGCTAACTTTCCGAGACTGCTTCTTTGCTCACTTTCATAATAGTTATCATTAACGTCACATTCAATAAAATAATTTATAATATCTTGAGTATCCTTAATACTAACTTCTATATTTAACATTTGCTTACATCCACTTATTCAAAATTATTTTGTATCTTATATTTTTTAATTTTATTAGTGAGTAATGAAAAATCAAATTTTCTAATTTTCTGATTTACATTAATTTCAGATATCTTCTCAACTAATTTCTTATCAAACAAATTACCTATAATAGTATTTACTGCTTTTATTTTACTATCATATGGTTCACTATAATAATATTTATCGGTTTCGTATTTTATCGTTGAAAGTGGTTCTTTAATATTATCCTCATAACAAATTATGATTAAATTAATAGCATTTGAAAGCTGTAAAGCCACTTCATTATACTGTTTTCTTTGCCTATTAATATTTAAATTACCTTTATTCGTTACGCCCTGCAATTGATTACCTTCATTAATTACTTTAAACGGGTTAAATAAAGGTAATTTATCTTGATTTGATAATTTTAGTAAATCTTCAGCAATATGATAACCACAATTAAACGTACCTAAAACTTTTTTAGAATTACCTTTTAAGCTGTATGAAAAACAGTAATAGCTATCTGTCAGTATGCCGCCTTCACCGTCTTTCTTTTGACCTTCTAATAATTTTAAATGTGATATAGGTGTCACATCATATTTCGCATGAAATTTAAGTCTATTTTCATGACCTCTTAAATTCATACTTAAAAACCCCTTTATTTAAATTTGATACATTATTATTAATTAATCTGATTTTCACTCTTCATCTACTTACTCATATTTTTTACCATCACTTATGATACGCTTCTGCGTATCAGATAATGATGCGGTTTTTAATTATTGATAAGGATTGCCATACTTATTACAATACTCATAGAAGCCTCTTTGATACATATAGATTTGCCTTTCAATATTTTCTTTACTATCAAATTCAAGTCCTTTTAAAATGAGTTCGGCAAACTCTAATGCTGCCGTTCCATTAGCAGTAACTAAATTTCGATCTTTTTCTGTAATAATTCAACAAATTTATGCTTTAACAACTTTAAAAAAGACAATTTCACTATTGAGCTCTTAGATTATAAGTTCAGTAGCACAAATTGCAAATGCTCTATCTAATTCTGTGACTGTTTTAATAAAACGTTAACATTTATCCTCACTTAACTCTATCACATCATAATTCATTAACAGATTGACGAACTTATCTGTGTCTATGATTGTATTGTGATTTATCCAAGTTTTTATATTTTTAAGCCCTTCTTCCAAGCTTTCATTGATACCAACATAATCAATAATTAATCAATCTCACTAACCTATTTTTAAATATACTATTAACTTGTGCAATAGTTGCATTAAATGAAATGTGATGTATATTGATTAATCATATACATCACATTCCATCATTATGGAATAGTATCGAATTTTAAACTAATATGAATTTATAAGTCATTAAGTTTCAAAAATTTTTCAAATCATTTCAGTATATCAACATGCTATACTATATATATATTTAGAAATTAAACACAATTTTACATTTTATAAAGGAGTACAAAATGTCATTAACAATTAAAGAACTTCATAATATTTTAGGAGGTAATCTCCTTGATGCTGAAGGTAAAGAGGACAATGTTATAAATAATTTTGAGAATTGGTTCCCCTTTATTCATAATAAAAGCACAGCCTACATATCGCCCAATAAGCATACATGGAGACGTTTTGGTAGAGATGCAAACGCAAAAGAAGGTAATGAATATATAAAGAAGGATAAGGAAGATTTAGGATTAATTATTACTGAAACCTATGTTCCTGACATGAAGTTTAAAACTCCTCAATTAGTTATCAATGATTCTGCAAACACACTAACTAAATTAGCTGAAGAAATGAGACTACAGTATAAACACCCTGTTGTTGCTATAACAGGATCAATGGGAAAAGTTCAACTAGAATGCTGATAAGTGCTGGTCTTAAAGATTATTATCCTCTTCAAAATAGATTTAATAATAACATAAGATCCGCAGTATATTTATTATTATGCAAAATGATTAGACAACCAAATTTTGCTGTTTTAGAAGTATCATTAAACGCATTAAATGCAGTTGGTAATTCATCATATTTAATAAAACCAAATATTGCTATAGTTACTGGTATAGGTGCTGCTCATATGTCTACATTTAAAGATATTCTAAATATTGTAGAAGTGAAAGCAAGTATTTTTGATGGTTTAACTCCTGAGGGAGTAGCAATAATTAATAAAGATACATTACATTCAGATATATTAATCGAACGCGCCAAACAAAATACAAGTAATGTTATTACTTATAGTACACATGACTCTAGCGCAACAATTTGTCCTAAATCTATTCAATATAGTAAAGGCTATACAGTTATAACAATTGATTTTAACGGACAAAAATATACTTATAGAATTAATTCAATAAGTGACGGTATGGTTGAAAACTCTCTAGCCACATTTGCTACATTATCGCATTTAGATATACCACTAGAAAGAGCCTTAGAGAACTTAAGTACATTTAAACCATTTGAAAAAGTTTTAAACCTAAAAGAAGTTGAAACACCTAACTATAAAGTTAACTTAATAGATGATACACACAACGCTTCATTACCAGCAATGATTAATGCTATAAAAGCATTTAATACTCAAACAAAATTTTTTAAAGGTAATAAAATTATTGCGATTGGGCAAATTAGTGACTTAGGTAAGCACTCTAAATCATTGCATTTGCAATTAGTTGATGTTCTAGAAAATAGTAATGCAGATTATATTCTATGTATGGATGATGCTTTAAAGAGTGTCGTTATAGGAGTAAAAAGCAAAAATATAACATGGTATTCTAATAGACATCTATTAGAAAAAGATTTATTGTACCTAAATAAACCAGATTCATTAACTCTATTAAAATCATCAGCAGGTGGTACAGAATTTCCAAAATTAGCAAAAGAATTACCTGAGAAATTAAATAAATATAATATTAATAATTCGAACACTTCTTTATTTGATGGTCAATCCTTGAACGGTCGCAGTTATATGATTATTGATGAAAATTATAATGTCATTGAATCTCATAACAGAGAACATTCAGGTACAATTGAAGGCTTAGGCCCTATCTTTAATTATTTAAAAGCTATAGATGATAATGTATCAGAAGATACTATTTTTATTGCTAACTGGGCAACAAATAACAAACTTTATTATGAAGGAAAAGAAACGACAACTTACGAATTGATGAAAGCCATGCTTAATTCACCTATGTATACACCTTCTTATGAATTATCTAAGTATTTATTTGAAAACGGTCCAAAGCGCGATGAATATATCAATTCAAAAATAGAACATTTAAGTCTTTCAAATTCTGTAGCAATAAATTTAACTGGACGTCATACTATGAGAGAACGACAAAACTTCACTGTTGACGACTTATTTAAAATTTTAAAAGCATATAAAAATACCCTATTTAAATTTACTAACGAAATAATTATTGGCAGGAAATATAATAGCGGTATTATAAAAGATAAAGATAAATTTATTATATTTACCTCTTACCCAAACTTAAATGAAATTAAAAATAAACTAAATAATAAATAACAAAAAATGAGGTTGAATTAAAATGATATATTCAGTAGGGAATAGGTTAGGAAATAAATTAACCGGAATTGAAAAAGCGATGATTAATAGACACAACTTATTTAAAAATCACTCGATAACTAGTAAATTGATTTTTGCATCGTGGTCACCTCGTTTACATTTTAATGCAAGTCTATTTCAAATTGAAGATGACGATATATTAAGCTTATATGATGTGCTACAAGACAGTATAAATATAAAAAGCATCCATAAGGACTGGATCACTCATTGGACTAAAGAGTGTAATTATACGCTAAAATTTATTGAAAATACCAATGATATAAAGATATATGAAAAAAGCAACTATAGAATGTATGTCCATTTTAATGATAGTAATTACCAACATTTGGATTACATAAATCATTTTGATGTAAATCAACGTAAAATACGTCGAGATCTATATGATTCAAGAGGCTTTTTAAGTTGTTCAAGAACTTTAACAACAAATCAAAAAGTAGTTTGTGAACATTATTACACTCCTGAAGGTACTATAAAGTTCCAAAAATTTTTTAATCCAGAACTTGAAAATTCACAATCACAACTTATTATTTATAACACCGATTCTCAACTTAAGTATTTTAATAATGATCAGGAATTACTAGCATTTGCAATTGAAAAATTGTATAAAAATGGAGATATTTTCCTGAGTGATAAAAATATAAATACTGCACCAATATTCAATAATACTAGTGAAACAATACCTGTTTTAGCTGTTTTGCATAGTACTCATGTCAAGAATATTGACATGGTATATGAATCGGACATCAAAAATACTTATAAACATGTTTTTAACAATCTAAATAGATACTCTGGGATAATTGTATCGACTAAACAGCAACAATTGGATATATCAGCTCGAATAAATAATGAAATCCCTGTTCATACTATACCAGTAGGATATATTGATGAACATTTTACTAATTTAAAAAGAAATAATCATAGTATAAATAATAATAAAATTATTTCCGTTGCACGTTATTCTCCTGAAAAACAGTTGAATCATCAAATTGAATTAGTTTCTAAATTAATTAAAGAATTTCCTAACATCCAACTACATTTGTATGGGTTTGGTAAAGAAGAAGAAAAATACAAGCAACTAATCACTGAATATAATTTAGAAAACAATGTGTTTTTACGAGGGTTTAGAAGAAATTTAAGTGCTGAGATTCAAGATGCTTATATGTCTCTAATTACTAGTAATATGGAAGGATTTAATTTAGGTTTATTAGAAACTATAACTGAAGGCATACCTCCAGTTGGCTATAATTCGAAGTATGGTCCTTCCGAATTAATATTAAATAATGAAAATGGTTATTTAATTAACAAAAATGATAAAGATGAATTATATAATCGAGTGCGAAACCTATTATTAGATAAGACTTTAAGAGATACTTTTTCTCAAGAATGTATCAAGCACTCTAAAGCTTTTTCAAGTAAAATTGTTATGAAGTTATGGGAAGATAGATTTTCTACAATTAATTCAAGTTATGAATAGCTCACATGTTGTTTAGTTTTTTCAGTTATTCTTGATGAAATTAGAATTTTAGTTATATGAAAAATAATTATTAAAGAGCAAATTAAAAATGGTTGATTTCGTTTTTATGTAAATCAACCATTTTTTGTAAGTCATTAATTTAAATTTCAAATACTTATTTTACCTATTAAATGCAAGCTGATATTGTACATATCCAGATAAATAATGTTCGATATCATCAATTCGAACACGATAACCGTGGTGTTTAATAAAGAAACTTCCTAGTATTCTTGATGGGTTTTTAAAATACATAGCAATTTCAGGATAAAAGAAGCCAACTCTTTGATAATCTGCTCTAATATTAATTACATCTATCAAATATTGTTCATCTATTAAATTGTTTACCAATTCCTCGCGACCCGTATCTTTCGCTTTTTGAACTAATCTATATGTGGCCATTAACATTTCTAAGAATGTTGGAAATGTTGTTTCACGATTTTTAATATAATCTAAGTAATTATTCACATTTTTGATTCCAAATTCAAAATATTTGTCTTGTGGATTAATTTGAACTAATTCATTCGTACAATATCCTAACCAATGATCATGATATTGCCAATATTTCTTCTCAATGAAACGGTCCATCAAATTTTCTACAGTTTTTAGCCATAGTTCATTTTCATCCTTTTGATACAATCTCAATAAAGCAAGCGCTGCTTCACCATCGTAATAAATAATTCTAAACTTCTCTTTTACGCTTAAATCAGGATAATTCAATAAGTGAGTTGTCTCATATGTATCTTCATCTATCATTGAAAGAATACCTTTAGCCACTTTCTGAGCTGACTCAAGAAATTTAGGATTATCTTCATGCTTTAAATATTCACAAACTGCGAATATAAATGAAGCATTTTGTCCTAATTTGATTTCATTTGCTTCCTCTGTATCATCAAAGATATAGGCTTTATCACCAATCTCAAACAGTTGATTTAAAATGATATAATCAATTGCTTTTTCAACAGGTTGTAAGCTTTTACCTAAATAGGACAGACCCTCAATTAAGGCATAAGTAGAAGAAGAGTGTCTTAAAACATTGTAGAATCCAATTTCATTATCAAAATGAGGAAAATATCCATAAATATATTTACCAGTATCTAACAACATATTTTGTAAGAAATTAGTACTACTTTCAATTAATTGATCAATTTCATTATTTAAATCATTTACTTTTCTTAAACCTTTTTTATAGCCTTCGCTATATAGTTCATGTACTTCTTCATCACCTATAAAGAAACCTTGTGTATAGAATTTAATAACTTCTTTTTCATTATAGAACTCACTAGAAAATGCCTTTTTATTTGTAGTATATTTGCGTAAATAATTATTGATGTTTTTTTCCGAAAGAAATAACTCTTTAGTAGTATTATCTGGTCGAACAAAAGCATTCGCGTTAATTTCTTCAGGTAATACTGCAAAATTCCATTGACTATCAAATGCTATACCAAAATCTACATAATTTCTTCTTGTATTGATCAGTGTTTTTTTTAATTCTTTAAATAATATTTTTTCAGTCGAGGTTACAATATCTAATTTAATCCACTCAGGAAATTCCCCAGATTTCTTTTTAAATTTAAGTGCCAATTTTGAAATATCTTGTTTGAGATAATTAGTTTTTTTTAATAACTTAACCTGTGCTTTAACACTTGACTTACCTAAACTTAAAAAAACATAATTATTAATTTCAGTCTTATTATTTACTTCAGATATTAATTTCTCTAATTTATGTTCAAATTCCATTGTTTCCTCCTTATTTTTATATATTTGTTCTATTTCCATTAATTTATATCATAGTATTTAAAATAAAACCAGGCCATGTAAGGCCTGGTTTTAAATTTTACCCAAAATTATGAAGTTTAAATATTATTTTTCTTCATTATTTTTGTTTTTACGACGTCTGCCAACTAAGAATAATCCTCCAAGCGCAGCGAATAGTGAACCAAATAATGTGCCATTATTTTGAGCATCATTACCAGTATCTGGTAACTCTTTATTATTTGGTTTATCTGTTTTGTCATTATGATCTCTATCTGCGTCTGAGTCGCTGTCCGCATCAGAGTCGCTATCTGAATCTGAATCGCTATCTGCGTCTGAATCGCTGTCCGCATCAGAATCGCTATCTGCGTCTGAATCGCTGTCCGCATC
>OCRC01000198.1_pt1 | contig 16815 bp, 20 predicted proteins | sample 1495861 | NCBI WGS metagenome assembly OCRC01 (sample SAMN05301492, study PRJEB22388) | human oral metagenome | isolation source: Infant 2 DOL 14 oral | host: Homo sapiens | place: USA: Pittsburgh, Magee-Womens Hospital of UPMC | collected 2013/2014
AAGTACTACCACGATACCTAATAAAATCAAAAAGACTGGATTTAAGAACTTGCCAATATAGTCTAAGATTTTAGAGGGTTTACGTGCAAAAAACCAAGCTACGATAAAGAACAACATACTAAAGACAGGTAAAATCCATTTTCCACTGCTTGGAGAAACAAATGGTGAAAAAGCAATTTCATATGATGTTGTTGCAAGTCTTGGTAAAGCAAAGAAGGGTCCAATAACAAGATAAAGACCAATCGTAAATATGTATGCATAAATTTTACTTACGCGTGAAGAAATTGCAAATACACCATTCGTCTTAGAAATACCAATCGCAATAATTCCTAAAAATGGTAAACCGATTGCTGTAATTAAAAATCCTAAATTCGCAAGTAATACGTTTGCGCCTGCCATTTGCCCTAGATGAAGTGGAAAAATTAAGTTTCCTGCTCCAAAGAACAAACCAAAAAGCATCGACCCAATAAAGAGATTCTCTTTAAATGTAAGTTTCTGTTTCATTGTCTTTCCTCGTTTCCCTCTTAAAGTCATAATAGATATTATACATTTTTTTAAAATCAATTTCTTTAGAATTTTTAAAAAAGTTAGATAATAATATATAAAAAAACTTCTCTTTGCATGATTACATTCATTTTTTATGCAAAAAGAAGTTTTAAGTGTAACCTTATACTCATCGATATTTATCCTTAATTATATAATTTTTAGTTATACAGACTTAGCTAATATATGTATCTGCATGTTCAAGGCGATATGTTTCACCTTTTGCTTTAGCTTCTTCATAAGCTTCATATGTTGTATGTTTAACATCTTCAACTTTGTAATTTACCGTTTTCGCAAATTTCCTTACATCTTCTTCATTTTTGGCCAATACAAATACCGTTAAAATATTGTCATCTACAATGTCTTTATGGTGTTGGTAACGTAGTCTATAAATATTCATGACGCTGTCTCCTTCCAATCTATTAGTGATAAACCCTTACTTCATAAAAATAATAAATAATGCCCTACATATTATTTAAATTTAATATACCACTTTTTTTTGAAAAAGGAAGCCTATAAAAAAGAAGTAAGATAGAATTTACTTGATCTTCATATCTTACTTCTTTACTTTAATATACTTTAATTTTAAGATTCATTTTTTAAAGCTTTTTCAATAGCTTTAATATTTTTCTTCATAAATGATTGATACGTATTACTGTCATTATCTTGTTGTTTAGTATGAGAACCCATATTATAAAATGAAATTGTTTTTGCATGTGTTTCTTTTCTAACCGTGTCTGCAACTTTATTCGACACATTTTCTTCAGCTAGGATATAGTTTACCTTATCCTCTTTAATTTGTTTTACAATAGTTGTAAGATCTTTTTGACTTGGTTCTTCAGCATTCATATTTTCGATTCCTTCTTGCTTAAAACCATAGCGATCAGCTAAATAACCAATAGAATCATGTGAAATATATACTGTTTTACCTTCTTGACCTTTAACAGCACGTTTCATATCTTTATCTAAATCCTTCAAATCACTAACTAATTTTTTATAATTCTTTTCATAGTCATCTTTATGTTTAGCATCTTTTTTAACGAATTCATCTTTTATATCTTTCGCAAATTGTTGACTTAATACAGGATCTAACCAAACATGAGGATCATATTTACCATGATGATGCTCATGTTCTTCGTGCTCGCCATGTTCTTCGTGTTCACCGTGTTCATGTTCATCCTCTTCGCCTTTTAACAAATCGGCTTTAATGATAATGTTTTATTTTTATCATTCACCGCATTTGCAATTTTTTTAGCGACTGGGTCTAGATTATCCCCTGTATATACAAATAAATCTGATTTACCAATATCGACCATTTGTTTTTGACTCGGCTCATATGTATGTGGATCCATTCCATTCGGATAGACTGATTCAACATGGACGTATTTACCACCAATTTGTTGAGCAAAAGATTTCAGTGGATATACTGTCGTTTTTACCTCAAGCTTTTCATTGTTCTCTGATTTTTTATCTTTATCACTACCACTATTGGATGTTCCACAAGCTACAAGTGACAACGTTAAAATACTGATGAAGACTAACATTAAACTTTTCTTAATCATTTTCTTCTCTCCTAAATCGTAATTATTACGTTTTAATAATCGCATTTCATATCGAAATTGTCAATGGACGATTTAAAAAAATGAAAATGATTAAATAATTATATATAATTGTTGTTTTACTACAGTCAGAAAAAGGACCGAAAGTTATAAAAGGATTTTTATTATGAAAAAATTTCTTCTAGATAAATAAGGCATTATTGAAACATTTAATAGCAAAAGTAAAGTAATGCCTGAAACAATGAGTGGAGAATGTATTGCTATAAATAAAATTAAAAATGATCAACATATCCATATTACTGAACCTAAAGAACCAACTGTTAAGTTAACAATATTAAGAAAAATGATTTCGGACAACTTTAATATATAAGTAACAGAGTGAAACAGAATTCCCATTAAATTCATTGTTTCGTTCCTTTTCATCTCAATATTTCTATGTTTATTAGCTTTAATTAATAGTTTTTTGAAAATTTTGTGTATTTTAAAATATAACTCCTAAAATAAAGCGCTTTCTTGTTAAAATAATAGTGTAACTATTTTAAGGGGGACGATGATAATGACAAAGGGGAATCAAATCACTAATCAATCTAAAAAAGAAACATCTAATAAAGGATATAAACCATTATGGATTGTGATTAGTTTTATCGTATTAGTAATGATTTTATTATTACCTACTTCAAGTAGCTTACCGGTCATGGCTAAAGCAGCACTTGCCATTCTTGCTTTTGCTGTAATCATGTGGGTTACTGAAGCAGTATCTTATCCAGTTTCAGCTACTTTAATTTTAGGACTTATTATATTATTACTTGGCTTTAGTCCTGTTCAACATCTCTCAGAACAACTTGGTCATCCTAAAAGTGGAAACGCCATTCTGAAGGGAAGCGAATTATTAGGCACAAACAATGCTCTGAGTCTCGCATTTAGTGGCTTTTCTACTTCTGCAGTGGCACTTGTGACCGCCGCTTTATTCTTAGCAGTTGCCATGCAAGAAACCAATCTTCATAAACGACTAGCACTTTATGTCCTTTCAATTGTAGGAAATAAAACAAAAAATATTGTTATCGGTGCAATTTTAGTATCAATTGTATTAGCCTTTTTTGTACCTTCTGCTACGGCTCGTGCCGGTGCTGTCATACCCATTTTACTTGGAATGATTGCAGCCTTTAAAGTGAGTAAAGATAGTAAACTAGCATCACTTCTTATTATTACATCCGTACAAGCTGTATCGATTTGGAATATCGGTATCAAAACTGCGGCTGCACAAAATATCGTCGCTATCAATTTCATTAATCAAAACTTAGGCTATAACGTGTCTTGGGGTGAATGGTTTTTATACGCCGCACCATGGTCTATACTGATGTCTATTGCCTTATATTTCATTATGATGAAAGTGATGCCACCTGAACGAGATGCCATTGAAGGTGGTAAAGAATTGATTAAACATGACTTAAACGAACTAGGCCCAATGAGTGCTAGAGAATGGCGACTCATTGTCATTTCTATCTTATTACTGATCTTTTGGTCTACCGAAAAAGTACTTCACCCTATCGATTCAGCAAGTGTCACTCTAATTGCATTAGGTATGATGTTAATGCCTAAAATCGGTGTGATTACTTGGAAAGGCGTTGAAAAGAAAATTCCATGGGGAACAATTATCGTCTTTGGTGTAGGCATCTCACTTGGTAACGTTTTACTTAAAACAGGCGCTGCTCAATGGCTCAGTGATAAAACATTTGGATTAATGGGCCTAAAAGGGTTACCAATTATCGCAAAGATTGCACTCATTACATTATTCAATATTTTAATTCATTTAGGCTTTGCGAGTGCAACAAGCTTATCATCTGCATTGATCCCAGTATTTATTTCATTAACTTCAACATTAGGTTTAGGCGATCATTCTATCGGTTTCGTTTTAATACAACAATTTGTGATTAGCTTTGGATTCTTATTACCAGTGAGTGCACCACAAAATATGTTGGCCTATGGTACGGATACATTTACTGTTAAAGATTTCTTAAAATCAGGTATCCCCCTCACTATTATAGGTTATATTCTTGTGATTTTATTTAGCTTAACGTATTGGAAATGGTTAGGTTTAGTGTAGAATAAAGTCAGATTAATTTTATAGATAGAGAGGTTTATCATGACCAAAAAGACCATTTATTTTATTTGTACAGGGAATTCTTGTCGTAGCCAAATGGCTGAGGGTTTTGGAAAAGTAATTTTAGGTGATGAATGGAATGTATATTCAGGAGGCATTGAAACACATGGTGTTAATCCTAAGGCAGTTGAAGCCATGAAAGAAGTGGGTATCGACATTTCCAATCATACCTCTGATTTAATTGATGATACGATTTTAAAACAGTCAGACTTAGTAGTAACATTATGCAGTCATGCTGATGCACATTGTCCTACTATTCCATCAGGTGTTAAAAAAGAACATTGGAGCTTCGATGACCCAGCCGGAAAAAATTGGTCAGAATTCCAACGTGTTCGAGATGACATTAAAAATGCGATTGAACAATTTAAATATAGAACATAATAAAACAGCAGTTTCTACGTATTTGACGTAGAAACTGCTGTTTATTGATATAGCCATTGCTTACCAAAAGTCACTTGTTACAATACTTTTTCTCTCGATGTCTAAATTTGGAATGTCCCTCTCATTCGCAACTGCATCTTTATAATTTAAATTAAGCACCTCAATGGCTTTATCAAACGTCACATTATCTTTACACATGTACTCCCATACAGTTTTATTGATGTACTCATTACCATCATAATAAAAGTCTTTCACCCACATTACTTATCATCCCTTTCTATTTATTACAGTTTGATATTACACCCAAAGTGTAATGTAGGCAAATCTTAAATAATTAGAAATTATTAATTATTTATCCGTTTATATGATGATAATTAAATGAATTTTTGGTCATTAAAAGTTGTTATAAAGAACTTATGGAAAAATTTTAAACACCTATGATGATAAGCATTTGTTTATTTTTCTTCATCTTCTAATTTCACAAGTGTTGGTTTAGGCGTATGAATTCCTACATCATTAAAGTAACTTATGATTTCTTTTCTTAATAAACGTTGGCCTGGGAAATGCATGCCCGGTTTAACATGAGCTAATAATTTAATTACCATTTCATTACCATCAATACTATCTAAACCGAGTAGATCAGGTGCCGCAACGAACATATCGTATTTATCTTTTAATGTTGGTAAGAATGCTTTTAATTCTTTTTCAATAACGTCATAATCTTCATTTGGAGAAATTGGAATTGCAATAAGGGGTGATACATCTGTCTTAGAATAATTTACAATTTCACTAATTGTGCCATTAGGTAAGGTATACACTTCTCCAGTATCAGATTGAATACGAGTAGATCGTAATCCTATGGTTTGTACGGTTCCTTCTGCAATCGTTACACCTGATGAATTAATTTGAACATAATCGCTGACATCGAATTGTCCCTCAAAAATAACAAAAAAGCCGGTAATGATATCTTTTACAACAGTCTGGGCACCAAAACCAACGGCTAAACCAACGACACCGGCTCCAGCTAAAATAGCTGAGACGCTAATTCCAAAACGAGAGAGAACCGATGTAAGAACAATAAACCAAACAACATAACTAATTAAATTTTGAACAAGTGTTGAAAGTGTCTCACTTCTTTTAATTTTATAACGTGTCTTCTTCTTCTCATTGACTTTAAAAAATTTTGTTACTACTTTTCTAGAAATTGCAATAACAATCATACCTAATAAGATATAGGCAATAATAATTAAAATATTGGCTAGTAAATTTTGATAAAACTCTATCTTCGTTAATGGTTCAACAAATTTAATAAACAGTTGTTTCATTTGATTCACGTTGATATGATTCTCCTTTTATACTTATATTTTTAAATGATTGTGCGCCATTATTTAGAACACGACACTTAAATAAAAATGATACCATATTTTATATTTTATCTAAAATCATCACTTGATTTATACTTCCCATAAAAAACTTCATCCTCACTACTTCGTGAGAATGAAGTCATATATTAAATCATTATTATTTATGGTCTGAACTTTCAAAATATCGTCTTCTAAATTCTGGAGTTGCTACTTTTGATTCAAAGTCTTCTGGAATTTCTTCAGTACGTACGACTAATACATCACATGGCGCATGACGTACAATTGCTTCTGATACTGAACCAATCATAAAACGTTCGACTGCATTTAAGCCTGAAGCACCACACATAATTAAATCAACATTCAATTCATTTGCTAAATTTTTAGGAATGAGTAATTTTGGTGGGCCAAGTTCAAGTCGTGTTTCTACATTTGTCACGCCTTCTTTAACAGCGAGTTCTTTATAGCCTTCAAGTAATTTCTCAGAATACTCTTTAGACGGATCGAATTGAGATGCGTACACTTCATAAGCGGTATATGTTCTTGTATCAATCACATGCACAATCGTTAGCTTTGCATCATTACGTTTTGCTACATCAACGGCTTTATTAAAGGCCCATTCTGCTTCGTTTGATCCATCAACTGCAATTAAAATGTTTTTGTATGATAACATTTTAATCTCCCCCTTATCTGTTCTCATCTTTATTTTAGCACTATTTCAAAAAAATTAGTATTAATATGTAAAGCGCTTTCAAAATTTATATCATACGTTCTTCGCTATCAATTTGATACTGTAAGTAGGATAAAATAGCGCTATAACATCCTAATGATATCGTTAAAACAAATGGTAAAAGTTTGATTGATAACTCTCGGGTATGTTTAGAACTCGTTAATGTTAAATGATCAGTTAAAGCTTGCATATCTATATGACTAAAGCTTGCATAACTAATAATTACAAAAAAAGTTAACATCGCCATTAATTTCATTTTATTTACAAAGTCACTACTAAACTGAATCATTGAAAAAGCTAAAATAAGAATAATAATATTGAATATAACACTAAAAATAATCCACAACATAATAAATGTCGGATGATTTAATTTCCCCATGTTTAAAATATTTCCTTCGACCATTAAAGGTATTAAGAAACTAAATAAAATTGAAATGCTAAATGTAATGATCATTGTTAGTAATGCCCCTAACAGATTTAAAAATTCCCGCATCATATCCACCTTTTAAAAGTTAATATATTAATATTGTACAATTTAATACATTTATATGCTATATTCATCAAAATATTTAATTAACTATTTTCAACATCAACCTTATACTAACTTACAGTGTTGTAATTTTAGAATATCTTACTTACTATTTATTTTATTATATGTTTTTATAGAATTGAGGTGATCATGATATGCCAAATGAAAACTATAGAGAAAATGATATTTTAGGAGGCATTAGCTATTTAAGTGTCTTCTTTGCACCAGTATTATTTCCACTTATTGTATGGATCGTCGCACAACCACCAGCTTCGACCCATGCTAGAAATGCGTTATTCAATCACATCATGAGTTGGGTTATGGTGGTATTAGGATTAGTAACCCTATCTATTTCCCCGGCTTTTGTAAATAGTGAACGCGGTATCGGTTGGATCATTGCAATCCTCATCGCAGTTCTTTTCTTTATATGGGCACTTGTGCTATTTTTAAAAAATATCATTAGAGGTATTAAATTAATGATGCCATAAAAAAAAAGAGGAAGTGACGATAATCTCGTCGTTTCCTCTTTAATTTTATTAATCTCTTGTTGTATGAAACTAAAAAATGACCAATCAAATATTTTAAACTTTATCGTTTTCAGTATAAAAAGCAATACTATAATGTTGTTTGTGAGAATTATATATATACTTTTATTCCATTATGATTGTCTACTGTAATTATAATAAGGTTTGGTCGTTTTAGTATTAGATTGCGCTTGCAATACTATATTACGAAAAGTTGTATGATGTTTATATGAAAGTTGTAATCAATATTTTTATCATCATAACTTGTTTAATATCCATTATTTCTTAAGGTTTTCTTATTTTCCAATGATAAGGATCTTCAAGTTGATACCAATCAGAATTCATTTCGCTACTATTTAGCAGGCATTCATCGAGTTTTTTTTCGATTTTTTCTTGATCTAAGTCGGTACCAATAATGACAAATTGTGTATTTCTATCCCCATATTCAATATCCCAGCTTTCCGCTACGTCACGACGTTGAGCAAGTATCTCTTCACGTTTTTCTTTAGGCATTGATGCAACCCAATATGTAACTGGGCTGATATTACATGACGATCCTGCTTGTGACAGTAAACACGCAACCTCGTTATATTGCGCAAGCCATACAATACCTTTTGAACGAACAATGTTTTGAGGCATTTGTTCTAACCAATCATTGAAACGTTTCGCGTGAAACGGTAATCGTCTTGAATAGACAAACGAACTCATACCATATTCTTCAGTTTCCGGTGTATGTGCCTCATGGCCGCCTTCTGTTAGCTCCTTAATCCATCCTGCAGAATTGCTAGCTTTTTCAAAATCAAATCGTCCTGTATCTAAGACATCATTAATATCTACTTGAGACTGCGTTGTTTTAATTATTTTTGCATCTGGTTGTAATGTTCTAAGTATATGTTCTAATTTATCTAGCGCTTCATTTGTAACTAAATCTGTTTTATTCAATACAAGTACATCACAGAATTCAACTTGGTCTATTAATAAATCCGCAATTGAACGTTCATCTGTCACATCCGCACCTTGATTACGATCCACAAGTAAATCTTCAGAATGAATATCATTAACAAATCGATTCGCATCAACGACCGTAACCATCGTATCTAAACGACAAATCGAAGTGAGATCTATTCCCATCGCTTCATCGATATACGAGAACGTTTGCGCTACAGGTACTGGTTCAGAAATGCCTGTAGATTCAATAACGATATAATCAATATTGCCTTTATGTACGAGTCGTTCAACTTCTTTTAATAAATCGTCACGTAACGTGCAACAAATACATCCATTAGATAGTTCAACTAATTTTTCATCTGTTCTAGACATTCCACCACCATCAGCAACTAAATCTTTATCAATATTGACCTCACTCATATCATTTACAATGACTGCAATACGACGACCTTCTCGATGATTTAAAATATGGTTTAGTAACGTTGTCTTCCCTGAGCCTAAATAACCACTTAATACAGTTACAGGTATCTTACTCATTTGTATCTCTCCTTTTTAAATCGTAACTATTACGATTTAAATTGTACAGGGATATTTAAGATTGTCAATATGAATTAAATGAATGATGTATGATATAACTTTTCTATGGCGAGTGATTTACCGCGTATGTCCTCACCTATACTTCAAGGTTTGATATTCCTTAAAGGTATTACACTTTTAATGACATCATTATATTGTTTATGAAACATTGCTGATAGTTTTTTATAAAAAAAGAGCGAAAAATTATTTTTCGCTCTTACACATTATAAATAAATTTTTTAGTATTTCATTCAAATTTTGCGTTAATAAATTTAACTGAGATTGCACCCAGAAGCATCATGATTCCTGCAAATAATAACATCGCAGGCATTGAACTTCCTAATAGTGGGAAAAGTGCAAAGCTTACTACAGAAGCGACAATTTGTGGTAGACAAATACTTGTATTAAATAAACCTAGATAAGCACCTGAATTTTCTCCATCAATTGCTTCGGTTAATAGTGTAAATGGTTGAGTATTCATCGTTAAGTTATTAATACCAATAAATATAAATGAAATAATGAGTAACCATTGGTTATGAATAAAGAACATTGAAATAAGACCTAACCCACCAAAAATTAATCCAAAACTATACCAAAATTTTCTTTGAGAGGGTTTAGATTTTGCAATGACAAAACCAAAAATAACTGAACTTAAAAATTGTATACAGTATAACACACCATACCAGTTCCCTGCTGCTTGATATCCTGCTGAAGAAGGGTCTGTCGCATTCCATACATTTTTTGCTATTGCACCTGTTGAATACGTCCAGAGATACATTAATGCAAACCAGTTAAAAAATTGAACTACACTAATTTGCCAAAATTGTTTAGGCGCAGTTTTTAATCGTTGCCATAAATTTAATTTCTCATTCCTATTGTCATCTGAAATGCCGTGATAATAGTTATATGTTTTAGGTTCATATTCTTTAACGGAAAGAACCGTCCAAATAGAAGCAATGAGTAATACCGCTGCTGCAATATAATAAGCTATTTTTACTGTCATCGGTACTTCCCCTTTAGGCGCTACATTACTCATTCCCATAATTGTTAGTAAAAATGGTAATAGTGTAGCAATAATACCACCTAAATTTGAGAAGATTTGTTGCCATGACCAGGCCATATCTCTTTGTTTTTCGTTTACCATATCTCCAATAATCATTTTATAAGGCTGCATACACGCATTTGACGTCAAATCCATAAGTAACGTCATGATTGCACCAAATGACAACGCCATAAGTGATGCATATCCAAATCCAAACGAACCTGCATTAGGTAATAGGACTAATACAATCGCTCCAATGGGACCAGCAATTAAAAGATACGGCATCCGACGTCCAAATCTAGTCCAAGTTCTATCAGAATAGTATCCAATAAGTGGTTGTACAATCATTCCTGCTAATGGCGGCAAAATAAAAAACCAACCTAAATTATTAGGGTCGGCGCCTAGCGTTTGAAATATTCTTCCCATCATTGCTGATTGAAGTGCAAATGCCATGTTTACTCCGAAGAAACCAAATGTAATAGAAAAAATAACTGCTTTTTTTAAATAGGGTAGTGTAATACCTTGTTCTTCAGTATCTTTAGTATGTATTTGATCTGTATCTTTCATTTCTATCTCTCCTATTTATTACTTGATATAGTCATTTAATTCAATAATTAAATAGCTATAGCAAATAGCGATTCATTGGAATCGTTTTCAACTGTAATTATAACATTTTTGAGTTTCTTTGAGAACGCTCGCATTTCCTATAAATAAATCAGAGTTCATTTTATTTTCTAATCTCATATATATCATAATTACCTAATTTAGGTATTTTTATAGATAATTAAAGATTATTGTGATGATAATAGATATATTAATACTTAAAAACAAAATATATAACATAATCTATAATTAGATTATTACAATAAATAACGATAGAAAAAATTGATTATATTAAATATAATTAGATTATTATTTGTATTTTAACTACTTTTTAAAATACATTAGATTATCAAAAAGATTACTAATTAAAGGAGTATAAAAATGAAGGTTATAAAGAGTAAAGAAATCAATCATAGGCCTAAAGTAAGTGTATTAATTAGTACGTATAACAAAGAAAAATTTATTAATAAAACATTAGATAGTGTCTTAAAACAATCGATGGATATGAGAGATTTTGAATTAATCGTGGTGGATGACTGTTCTACTGACCAAACCGTTGATATTGTTTCTAAAAAAATAGACAGTTTTTCTAATTACAAATTTATTCAATTAGATCAAAATTCGGGTACACCTGCGAAACCACGAAATTTATCTATTGATTTAAGTAAGGGAAAGTACATCATGTTTATAGACGGTGATGATTGGTTACCTGAAGATGCTCTAGAAAAGTTATATACACTTTTAAAAACAAACAAGACAGACTATGCTACAGGCTTAACAAAATATGTGCATAGTGATCGCATAGCTAGAAGTGGCGTTGCTCTATCTAAAATTGCATATAATAAAGTAGATTTAAAACACTTTAGAAAATCATTTTATCATTTAGCACCTGCTGGTCGTATGATTAAAGCTAGCGTCATTAAAAAGAATCATATTCAATTTCCAGAAATGATTTTTGGAGAAGATTTACAATTTTTCGCAGAAGTCTTTTTCAATACTAAACGTATTAGTACAACACAAGATGTGGTTTATTGTGCTAACCGTTACGACGATAATATTTCTTTAGTAAAATCAGAAAAATCAACACATATTAATCGTATGAAATGGCAAGGTGAAGCCTATCGTCACTTAATGAGTAAATATAAAAATAATAAATTAATGCCTAATTTACTATATCGTATTATTAATAAAGATGTTTTAGAAGCTAAATTCTATAAAAAAGGCTTTATTAAAAACATAAATGAGTTACTTCCTATTTTTCAAAATATCATTCATATGGTAGATGAACATTTCGATGCTTTAGACTATGCAGATGATGATTTAAACCGACAAGCCATCAAACTAATACGTGAGGGGAATAAAGAAGACATTATCAGTTTTGTTAAATTCTATCTTAAAAAAGATGATAAGCCGCTTCATGAGAAAAACGATATATATTACTATTCGTTTAAAGGAACACATTACAAAAAAAGAATGCATCCTACATTACTAAAAATCTCTCAAGAGAATGATAAGGTGTTCTTAAAAATACTTTCTAAAAACTCTGAGTTAAAGTATCTAGAAGTAAAACATCGAAAAGATCCAACTCAATTCATCGTATTAGATATTAAGAAACATCGTTTTAAATCTGAAGAATATACTGTTCAATTTACAACAAAGAATTTACCTGATGGAAAATTAGCTCTTACAGTTTTAGATAAAGATTTAAATGGCTCAGTTATCAAATCAGGCATGCGTTTTGATTTTTATGAAACTGTTGGTGGCAATTTAGGATATATTAAAAAGTAATTAAAATCTTAGATGTTTCGCCACCGTAGCATTCATTTTACATATATTTATTCGATATATGTAAAATAACGATCTTAATAAATTATAAATCTTAGTCTTGTTATCTATGTATTTTTATAATTCCAAAAGAAATTATGCTAAATTTCAAAATAATGCTGTACTTATTCATTCAAAAGGTGTATAGTTGGTTTCACGTAATAAAAGCTCGTATTTTGGATTGTAGTATATTTTTATAGAATATTCTCTTTTAATTTATGAATTTGTTACAAATATGATGTGCAAAAGCACTTGGAGGTATTCTATATGAATAACGGTACAGTTAAATGGTTTAACGCAGAAAAAGGGTTTGGATTTATCGAAAGAGAAGACGGTGACGATGTGTTTGTTCACTTCTCAGGTATCGCTACTGATGGATATAAAACTTTAGAAGAAGGTCAAAAAGTAGAGTTTGACATCACTGAAGGTCAACGTGGCGAACAAGCAACAAATGTTGTCCCTGTTTAAACATAAATTTTAGCACAAGCATGTATGTATACGTGCTTGTGCTTTTTTTATCATTTCTTTTTGATATTGATATAAAAAATCATCTTTATTTGTATAATGTTGATAAAAAGTCCCTCTACTAATACCACTTTCTCGACAAATATCTTTGACGTTTATATCTTTATAAGGTTTATCTTCTAATAGTCGAATCATACCGTTTTCAATTTTAGTTAATGTTTTATATACACGTTTATCTACAATGTTTTCATTCATTTACTGATTTCTCCTAAACAATATTGAACACTTATCATTGTTGTGTCTGATTATTTTTAATTAATACACTCTAACTTAGAAAATTAACTTATATTGACTATACAGTAATTAAACACAGTGTCAAATTCAAATAAGGAGGAAACATCATATGGCACAAACGATTGCAAAATTAACTGATGCAGTAAAGCAGTACGATAAACATAACGTATTAGATCATATTAGCTTAAATATTCAAGAAGGAGAATTACTCGGTCTCATAGGACCAAGTGGGTCTGGTAAAACCACGACAATCAAGTGTTTACTTGGTATGGAAAAATTGAATTCGGGTTCTACAGAAATATTTGGACAGCGTATGCCTAACCGTCAAGTGTTAAGCCGTATTGGTTATATGGGACAGAATACTGCACTCTATGAGTCATTATCTGCTAAAGAGAATCTTATCTTTTTTGGCCATCTAGCGGGAATAAAAGGTAAACAGTTAATAAAAAGCATTAACCACAATATGGAGCTAGTTAATTTAGAGAATGCACTAAATAAGACGGTTAATACATTTTCAGGCGGTATGCAACGTCGATTATCATTAGCCATTACACTCTTATCTAACCCAAGTCTCATTATATTAGATGAACCTACAGTAGGTATTGACCCTAAATTAAGACAACAAATATGGAATCAGTTAAAGTCTCTAACTAAACAAGGTAAAACGGTTATCGTTACAACACATGTCATGGATGAAGCTGAACGTTGTGATAAAATCGGCCTCATTGTAGAGGGTCGACTCTTCGCCATAGGTACACCAAATGAATTAAAACAAAAATTCAATGTTGAAACAATAGAAGAGGTCTTTATTAAAGCTGAGGAGGTTAAAAATCAATGAAACTTTTAGCAATGATTCAACGCGTCATCATTGAATTATTAAAAGATAAACGTACACTCGCACTTATGTTTTTAGCGCCTTTATTAGTCCTTACATTAATGTATTTTATTTTCAATTCAGATGAAGATACAACATTAACTATTGGTGTTGACCACTCAGTATCCACTCAAATTACAGAGGGTATTAAAAGTGACGATGTTAAATTTAAGGATTTTCCATCTAATCAACATATTAAATCTAAAATTGAACATCATCATTTAGATGCTTTTATTTATCAAAATAATCAAACCATACATGTTACGTACACTAATGAAGATCCAAGTAAATCCGCTTCGATTAAACAACTCCTTCATCAGTCCATTCAAAAAGATAAAATGAATGATATAAAAAAAGTAATGGTGTCTTTACCACAGTCTGCTAAAAATAAAGACGCTAAAGATATCCAATTAGAGAATACCTATTTATATGGTGATGAACATAGTAATTATTTCGATAAAATGTTCCCTATTCTTATGAGTTTCTTTGTCTTTTTATTTGTTTTTCTTATCTCAGGCATAGCACTTTTAAGAGAGCGTACAACTGGAACATTAGAACGTGTACTTGCGACACCAATTAAAAGAAGTGACATTGTTTTTGGTTACTTAATTGGATATGGGGTTTTTGCTATTATTCAAACTTTAATTATTGTATTTTTCTCAATATACTTATTAAATATCAATTTAGCAGGCAGTCTTACTTACGTTATACTTATTAATATTTTATTAGCTATTGCAGCATTAGTAATGGGAATTTTCATTTCAACATTTGCAAATTCAGAATTTCAAATGGTGCAATTCATACCTATTGTTGCTATTCCACAGGTATTCTTTTCTGGAATTTTCCCACTAGAAAATATGTCACCGTGGTTAAGTAACATAGGATACTTATTCCCACTAAGATACGCTGGTCACGCCTTAACAAACATTATGATTAAGGGTCAAGGATGGTCTAATATATGGTTTGATGTATTAATACTATTTGTTTTCATTATCATATTTACTACGATGAATATGATTGGTTTAAAACGATATCGAAAAGTCTAATATAACTTTCGTGTTAATTATAATCCTGATACTAACGTACTTAAATGAAACTAAGTATCAGGATTTATTTTTATTACATTTATATTCTTCTTTCAATAAACTATACACGTAATGATCTGAAAATTATCCTTATCACTATTGATTTAATAGAACATACATTTTTACTTGATGCATATTTGTATTCCAAAATAAATGAACACGAGGTAAAAAAAGTTTAAAAAAATTGTCTGTGTGAAAATACATACTATATAAAGAAAATAAGGAGTGTTAAGTATGGCTAATAAAATTGCAATTGCTGGTGCGGGTGCAATGGGAAGCCGTATTGGTACTTACCTAAAACAAAGTGGACAAGATGTTACATTAATAGATTACTGGAAAGATCATGTTCATCGAATAAATGAAAAAGGAGTAGAAGTTCAAACTGAACATGATACTTATACTGTTGAAATGCATGCCACATTCCCTGAAGAGGTCAATCAAACCTATGATATTATTGTACTTTTAACAAAATCAATGCAATCTGAACAAATGATGCAAATTTTAAAAGAGCAGGGAGCAATTAGCGAGGATACTGCCATCTTATGTATGATGAATGGTTTAGGCCATGACGAACGTCTATCACAATTTGTTCCAAAATCACAAATTTTCTTAGCCGTAACAATGTGGACAGCTGGATTACGTGGTCCAGGTCAATTGCTATTAGAAGGTGAAGGTTCAATTGACTTTCAACGTGCTGATGGTAAAAAAGACCCACGTACTCAAGAAATTGCAGATATCTTAAATCAAGCCCATTTAAATGCCACTATCAGTAATGATGTATTTAAAGCGATATGGTCTAAAGCTACGCTTAACAGTGTTTTAAATCCATTGTGCACGATATTAGATAAAACAATTGGTGAATTGGGCGCTTATGATCATTCTAGAGCAATGATACGCCCAATCATTGAAGAAATTGTCGACGTAGCACATGCTAAAAATGTAGATATTCATATTAACGACTTAATCTCGAAAATTGAAGCAGCTTATCCTGATCATGCACAAGGTTTACACTATCCTTCAATGCATCAAGATTATAATCATGGTCGTTTAACTGAAATAGATTACTTAAATGGTCAAATTGTGGACTATGGTAAATCATTAGGTATCGAAACTCCTAATAATGAACTGATTACTCATCTCATTCATCAATTAGAAATGAAGTTAAATATAAATGAATATTAAGTAATATGAAACGAACTAGATCACTTTGGTAAATGATTGAAAAATTGTTTACTCTTTTGATACATTTTTATGATTGTATAAGAGTCCGGGACATAAAGTATCTAGATAAGTGAAAAAAGACAATTTCTATTGAA
>OCRC01000209.1_pt1 | contig 15005 bp, 9 predicted proteins | sample 1495861 | NCBI WGS metagenome assembly OCRC01 (sample SAMN05301492, study PRJEB22388) | human oral metagenome | isolation source: Infant 2 DOL 14 oral | host: Homo sapiens | place: USA: Pittsburgh, Magee-Womens Hospital of UPMC | collected 2013/2014
CTCGTTGAGTCTGAAATGCTTGTACTTGTTGAATCACTTAATGACGTACTTGCGCGCTATTGGAGTCACTCACACTTGTTGACGTTGATGCACTGTCTGACGTTGACGTACTTGTTGAATCTGAAACGCTTGTGCTTAATGATTCACTCATGGATGTGCTTGTACTGTTTGAGTCACTCTCACTTGTTGATGCAGACGTACTATCTGATGTCGATGTACTCGTTGAGTCTGAAAGACTCGTACTTGTCGATTCACTTAATGACGTACTTGCGCTATTGGAGTCACTTACGCTCGTTGATGTTGACGCACTGTCCGATGTTGATGTACTTGTCGATTCACTTATGGATGTACTTGCACTTTCCGAGTCGCTCACACTCGTTGATGTTGATGCACTTTCTGACGTTGACATGCTTTTTGAATCTGAATCACTTGTGCTTAATGATTCACTTATGGATGTGCTTGTACTGCTTGACTCACTCACACTTGTTGATGTTGACGCACTGTCGGATGTCGACGTGCTTGTTGAATCTGAGATGCTTGTGCTTGTCGACTCACTCAATGACGTACTTGCGCTATTGGAATCACTTACGCTCGTTGATGTTGACGCACTGTCTGATGTCGATGTGCTTGTTGAATCTGAAACGCTTGTGCTTGTCGACTCACTTAATGACGTACTTGCGCTATTGGAGTCACTCTCGCTCGTTGACGTTGATGCACTTTCTGATGTCGATGTACTTGTTGAATCTGAAACGCTTGTGCTTGTCGACTCACTTAAAGATATGCTGGCACTATTTGAGTCGCTTACACTCATTGATGTGGATGCACTTTCTGATGTTGACGCGCTTGTTGAATCTGAAACGCTTGTACTTGATGAGCCACTCAACGATGTACTTGCGCTATCGGAGTCGCTCTCGCTCGTTGATGTTGACGCACTGTCAGATGTCGATGTACTTGTCGATTCTCTTAATGACGTACTTGCGCTATTGGAGTCACTCACACTTGCTGACGTTGACGCACTATCTGATGTTGACGTACTCGTTGATTCTGAAAGACTTGTGCTTGTCGACTCACTCAATGACGTACTTGTACTGTTTGAGTCACTCTCACTCGTTGATGTGGACGCACTGTCGGATGTTGATGTACTTGTCGATTCTGAAAGACTCGCACTTGTCGAGTCACTTAACGATGTACTTTCACTTGTTGAGTCACTCTCACTCATTGATGTTGATGCACTATCTGAAGTCGACGTACTCGCTGATTCTGATAACTTCTTACTTGTACTCGCTGATTCGCTCGCTTTTATTGATGCGCTATCAGACATCGACGTACTCGCTGATTCTGATAACTTCTTACTTGTACTTGCTGATTCGCTTGCTTTTATTGATGCGCTATCAGACGTCGACGTACTCGCTGATTCTGATAACTTCTTACTTGTACTTGCTGATTCGCTCGCTTTTATTGATGCGCTATCAGACATCGACGTACTCGCTGATTCTGATAACTTCTTACTTGTGCTTGCTGATTCACTCGCTTTTATTGATGCACTATTCGACGTTGACGCACTTAACGAACCTGAGAGACTCTTACTTGTTGATTCTTTTGTTGATAATGATTGACTCGCTTTTACACTATCACTTAGCGATGTACTATTACTTATACTTGTTGAAACACTATTTACTATGCTAGTGGAAGTAGAGTCACTTGCGCTATTTCTCGTTACTTCATAATTAATTTTAGTCGTAGTTTTATTTCCACTCGCATCCGTTGACTCAATCGTGATTGTATTTGTTCCTATTTGAGTTGGAGTTCCAACAATTGAATTCGTAGATGCATCAAATTTAAGTCCTTGTGGCAATCCAGTTACTGTATGCGTTACCACTTTGCCACTATTATCTGTAGCAGTTATCGTAATTGGATTAATCGGCGTGAAAACCTCTGATGCTTGACTTGGCGTCACATTTACAACAGGGCTGATTGTATCTTGAATCGTTATTGTAAATTGCTTAGATGTTACGTTCCCAGTAGCATCAGTAGTATTAACTGTCACAGTTGTAGTTCCTACTTCACTTGGCGTGCCAGTAATTGTATTTGTCGTTTGATCAAAAGATAACCCTGAAGGTAGACCTGTCACAGTTGTAGTTAATACGTCTTTACTATTGTCAGTTGTAGTAATTGTAATTGGATTAATGGTCTTTCCAACTTCTCTAGTTTGACTATCAACACTAATTTGAGGACCTTGAACATCTTTGAATTTATAAATCACCGTTTGGCTTGAGTTAGTTAATTTAAGTGTAGGTGTACCTGATGTTTCTGAATAATTGGAGTTTTGTAAAGCGTCTGTACTAACATAACTGTAACCTGAATTTTTCAAGTTGTTTAATTGTTTATCTATATTCACAGTCGCATCAACTTCACCTGCAATGGTTTTAGGTGGAATAATATCCTTACCAGTATTTGCATCTACATAGCGTACTTTAGCAACAGCTGATTCTGTATACTCGAATGTTCCAAATTGAACTTGTTGTAAGTTTTTTGCGCCACCAGTTGAGGCAGTCATAGATAGAGAAAACGTCGTACCACCACTGTTTTTAATCCAATCTGTAAGATTTCTCGTAAAAGTTTGTCCAGCGTACGTCACTGTCATCACTTTTGTATCACCATTATAGTCAATGACAAAATCTTGGAATGAATTGTCAGTAGGTTGTACATTTAATTTAGCCGCAGATGATGCCTCAGTGGTAGCCATACCATTTCTATCTGTACTTACGAAGGCACCAAAAGCGCCACCACCACCAACATTACGTGGGTCTGCTTTTGCTTTAGCATCAGATTTAGGAGGTGATGTGTTATGATACGTATCCAATTTAAATCCAAAGGCATTATTCAAACCACCTATTCCAACGGCAGCCCCCTCTTTACCTATCTGTCCTAAAGGACCTGGTGAAAATGCAAAGCCAATGCCATCTCCACCTACTACACCATCAGGAGAATAACCTTCATATCTATTACCAAGGTTAACTTTACCTGTAAAACGGAAGCTACGGTTTGAATCTAATCGAGTGTTTAAAGATATGGCACCCTTTTGACTATATGCATCTGGCGTTAAGGTAGCAATACCTGTTTTTGGATCATACGTCGCAGATCCAGATAGATTCATATGTTCATTAAAGTTATCTTTGTTCACCACAACAGAATTAGATGTCAGACTTGAAGTTGTTGTCGTGGACGTTGTTGTCGGTGCTGCCATCGTATTCAAAACGGTAAATCTACTAAATGTTCTTAAATTTGCAAAAGAAGTAGGACTCGATTGATTTGAAGTAGATGTTGATGTCAGATTAGATATTTGATTTGTACTAGTACGTACTTCACTGGTCGCTAATGAATCGGTTGCTTTTGTTTCGATTGACTGGGTTAAATTGGAGCTAATGCTCTTTTCTGAGGATGACGTGTTTGATTGTGTTGACTTAGAGGTTACATTCGAAGACTTATTTTGATCTTGTTGTGCAGTATTATCATTGTTAGTAGTTGTACTCTCTACATGGTCTGTGGAGGCATATGTATTTAACTTAGATGATTGATTTGATGTTTCACTACTTTGTTGACTAATTCCAGCTTTTTCACTTGATTGAGCTGTATTTGTAACTTCTGAAGACATTTGCTTATTTGTACTATTAGAATGGTTAGATTCCAAACTTGTAGAATTGACTGTTTCTTTTTGTGAGTTTTTAATCGTAGTTGAATTTTGATTGGCTACTGTCTCGCTATTGGATGAAATTTCAGAGGTGATTGGTGTTTCTGAGGCAGCTAATGCTTGATGATTATTCAACATATTAAATGTAAATGCTCCACCAACTAGGGCTGTTGTTTTAGCTGCACTTTTTTTTAATTTATGACCTTTCGTCTTTTCAGTCACATTTTCTTGTATTTCGTTTTTACTTAAAAATGGTAGCCCCATTGTTTTTAACAATTCTATTTCATTAATACTTGCTTTTACCCAGCTTTTTCCTGACTTGTACAGTTTTACCCGTGTTTTTTGTTGCTCAAGACTTTTTTTATAATCCTTTTCTTTCTTTGTCATAATAAACTTCCCATCGTTTTCTTAATTAATCATAGTCTTTTATACTGAAAATTTTCATTTTTACAAGTATATAACTATGAACATGTAAAATGCAACTAATACTTCTTAGTTTTAATAAATTACTATACATATAAAGATATTAAACGATTGTGCAAAAACGAACTGTTAACAAAAGGGTTAATTTAATATTAATAAGTGTTTTTTATCTATATTTCAAGTTACTGTTATATTGAATTCAACTAAACTTTATCTACTTATTGAATAATTATATATATATAAATTCGAATCAAAATGAATATAATTTACAAAGGAACTTAAAAACTTATTTGTATATTTATGTATGATAACGAATAAAAAACTAACTTTAAATAAAGTTAGTTTTAAAATTAATGATTAATAAATTTCTTTAGACACAATGTTATTTACCATTGTCCGTTGTTGTATTGATACATACCTTCTTTTAAATATATTCCCCAAAATATATAACACAATATACCTAGCCCCACGGAATCAAATAAAATAATATAATCCATATTAACAAAGATAGTGATTAAAAATAATAAAATAGTAATACTCATTGGAAAAGTAACTAAAAGTACCATATGAAGCATGTATATCGTACATAAAGTAAGTCCTATTATTCCAGTAAAGATAATCATACCGAAGATGATATTACTCGTTGCTACATTAAAGTATTGTATTTCTGAACTCGCTTTTATCATTGGTATACCAAAACCGCTTCCTAAAAAAGGATGCTCAGTTAGCGCATAATCAATAGCTTTAATATTCATATCACTCGGCATAAAGACTTCTTGGCTATTCTTCCCTTTTAAGATTAGTTTAATAAAAAGGTGATAAATGTATGGTTGATTTATTATAGCAATTGTCATTAGTATCATAGCACCAATTATGGGATGTTTAATTCTCTTTTTCATGTGAGATAACGGTAATAGAAGCATTAGACATAAAATAACAGATATGAAAATATGACGAGAGTTTGATAAATAGAGCTCTATCATTCCAATATTTAATAATAATAAATTGAATACATCATAATCTTGTTGTTTGATTATTGTTACCATATATAGAACTAGACCCATAGCAAGAATAACTGCGAATGAATGTGCATCCTTGAAAACACTTCTAAGTGATTCCTCATCAATTAAATATGATTTTGGCGCTATAACTATAAATAAAAAAGTAAAGGCAATCACTAGCGTGATAAATTGATTAATCCAGTTAATGAGATTCTTTATCTTTTTTATTAAACTAACATACATAACAATCAAAATTAGCGGTATAAAGAAGTTAAGCAATTTAAGAATAGATTCTATCGGATCATTAGATACGACTAAACTCATTATGATATAAAGTAGCATAAGAATCATAGTAGACTTGATAAATCTTAATATCATTTCATTTCTTATCCAATGTTTTACATATTTAAATAGAAAAAATACTCCAATTACATAAATCAAGATATATTTCATACTTACTATGTAATGCGCCATCTCTTGTGTATCATAGGGAGTGTATATTTGCGATCTGAGCATATAAAGTATGATTAATTGAACGACACCTAGTGCCCCTCTTTTAAGAAGTAATAAAGATAAAGCGATAGATATCATTAATGTCCATTTATTAGGAATGCTAACTATAAAAATGGATAAGATAATCAACCATTCGATAAATTTACGTTGAGTGATGTTTAAAAATTGTTTCATGATATAAGCCTCAAGTTGTCTAATTCGTGATGTAAGTGTTTGATCAATTTTCAATTACGAACATGTTATTATATTTCTGTTATAAATAATTATACGCTATCAACAAAATATTTTTCTAAATAATTTTATTATATTTTAGAATTATAACATGAATACATTCCTACCGAAAATTAAAATGATAAATATGCCGGACGTCTTAAATTAAAATTTTTATTCCAATAAATGAAAACAATTAATGCTTTAGACAACGAACATATCCTTTCACAATAAACGCACTAAACGATACGTTTACGAACCGCGCCAGATATTAAATCAACTAAAGCGACCATCGCAATCAAACCAATTAGAATCATGCCAACTCGGTCCCAAGATCGTGTTTGTAAAGCAAAAATTAATGGTGTACCTATGCCACCTGCGCCGATTAATCCTAAAATGGAAGCGGAACGTAAATTCAATTCAAATCGATACAAAATAAGGGAAATAAACGATGGTAAGATTTGTGGTATTACAGCAAACATTAACGTCTTCATTTTATTTGCTCCACTTGCTTTTAAAGATTCTACAGCGCTAAAATCTAAACTTTCAATATCTTCAACAAAAAGCTTTCCTAACATGCCGACTGAATGAATCCCAAGTGCAAGTACACCTGAAAACGAACCTGGTCCAACAGCTTTAATAAATATTAACGCCATTACAATTTCAGGAAACACACGTATAATGCTTAATATGAATTTACTTATGCCCGTAACCGGTCGTAATTTCATCATATTTTTAGCTCCTAAAAATGCAAAAGGAATACATATAATTGAAGCAATGAACGTGCCAATTACTGCAATAGCAAAAGTTTCCAGCAAACCTCTAAGTAAGTCTTCACCATCAGGTATATATATGTAACTTAAATCTGGATGAAATAGTCCGTAAAAGATAGACTTTAATATTTCAATAGACTTACTTTTAAGTTCAAGACCTGGAATCCCTGCAAACGCCCATATAATTATAGCTGCAACTACAGTGACTATAACCCAATTTTTAATTATTCGCTGACGATGTTTTTTTGATTTTAATTCATATTTACTATCCAACGTATTCATGCTAATTTTTCCCTCACTTTCGAACTCACATAGTCAATAATAACTACAATGATTAGAGTGAACAGGATAATCATTGTTGTCTTTTTATATTGAAACAATCCTAACGTTTGATCGTAGAACAACCCAATACCACCTGCGCCAACAAGACCTAAAACTGCTGATGCCCGAATGTTAATTTCAAAGGCAAATAACACATATGACATAAATGATGAAATTGCTTGAGGAACAACGCCAAATGCAATCCATTTCACTTTATTAGCCCCTACAGCTGTCATAGCTTCCATAGGTCCTGGATCAATTGTTTCTAATGATTCATATAATAATTTACCAATGATACATATTGTTAGAACAAAAAGTGCTAATACACCCGGAATTTGTCCAATACCAAATATGGCTACAAATACGGCAGCTAATAATAAATCAGGTATTGTGCGTACAATATTAAGGACAAAACGTGATGGAATCGCAATCCACTTTGTTTGAACAATATTACTCGCACACAGTAACGCTATAGGAATGGAGACAATACTTCCTAGAAAAGTACCGACAATTGCCATACGAATCGTGTCTAGCATTGGTTGTGTAATATGATCTAGATAACCCCAATCTGGAGGTATCATTTGTTTGAAGAATACGCCAATTTGTGGCAGACCTATCATTAAATCTCCAATGCTAAATCCAGTATAAATAAAACTCCAGATAATCAAACCCGTGATTAAAATAATTGAAAAGCTAGTTTTAAGAGACATCCTTTTATTTAAATAGCGATTATATTTATGCGTTGTTGGTGTCGTCACTTTATTCCACCCCTAATTTTTCATCGTCCTTAATAGAGCGACCGTATATATGATTAAATACTTCGTCATTTGCCTCAGACGCGGGTCCATCATAAACGAGCTCTCCCGCTCTTAAACCAATTATTCTCGATCCGTATTCCTTTGCCAAATCAACAAAGTGTAAATTAATTAAAATAGTAATACCAAGTTCTTCATTGATTTTCTTTAAGTCATCCATCACTTGTTTTGTAGTTAATGGATCTAATGAAGCAACTGGTTCGTCTGCTAATATAATGGTTGGTTCCTGACATAACGCTCTAGCTATTGATATACGTTGTTGTTGACCACCTGACAACTGGTCAGAGCGTTGGTCATATTTATCTAAAATATTTACACGTTCTAAGGCATCCAATGCCTTGACTTTATCTTCTTTAGGAAAAAGACCAAGTATCATTTTCCAAGTAGGATGGTATCCTACCCTGCCACTCAAAACATTTCTAAGCACTGTTGAACGCTTAACTAAGTTAAAATGTTGAAAAATCATACCTATACTTCGACGCATTTCTAATAATTTTTTACCACGTGCTTTAGTTATTGACTGACCTTCGATAGTAATATCACCTTTGGAAATATCATGTAGCCGATTAACCGATCGTAGTAATGTTGATTTACCTGCTCCAGACAATCCAACAATAACTGCAAAATCACCTTTTTCTATATTTAAGTTAATATCTTTTAATCCCACATGCCCATTTGGATACACTTTACTAACATCCTTAAATTCGATTTGACTCATCAACAAACACCCTTCTTTTATAAAGAAAAGCTATGAGACTCAAACGGCAAGAGGTCCACAAACCTTCACGTTTAATCCCTTAGCTTTTCTTTTTATAATTCATTCAATTTATTTTATTTCATATCATGAACAGCTTTTTCATATTGTCTAACGATATCAAAGTCTGAATCTTTAGTATCAACATAACCTTCATGAGAATATACCTCGCTAATGATTTTATGACCTTTTTTAGTTTTAGAAATTTCTTTAAAAGCTTTTTTCAATTTATCTTGGAATTTTTTATCCATATCAGGACGTACTGAAATCGTATCATTAGGAATTGGTTTAGTGAGTTTTAATATTTTAGTATCTTTAAATACATTTGGTTGATCTTTTTTCACAACTGTACGTGCATCATTAAATACAGCTGCTGCATCCACATCTCCATTTAACAATGAAATAACTGCTTGGTCGTGTCCTTTAACATTGACTATTTTCATATCTTTTGTTGCATCAATACCAGCTTCTTTTTTTAATGTTACTAGAGGGAATGTATATCCTGCTGTAGAAGTTACATCTTGTAATGCTATTTTTTTACCTTTTAAATCTTTGAGACTATTAATACCAGAGTCCTTTTTAACAAGGATTTCTGACTTATAATCATCAACTAACTTTTTACTTGGAGACCCATCTTCATTAACGTCGTAACGTTCTGCCTTTAATAATAAATCCGCTGCCTTTTGATCGTGTGCTAATGTATATGCAGTTGGTGGCAAGAAACCAACATCCACTTTCTTAGATTTCATCGCTTCAACTATCGTGTTGTAGTTTGTTGAAACTGATACTTTAACCGGAATCCCTAATTTATCTGACAACAATTTTTCTAACGGTTTTGCCTTAGCTTCGAGTGTATCAGCGTTTTGAGATGGTACAAATTGTACTGTTAATTCTTTAGGTGTATAACTACCTGATTTTGAATCTGATCCACTATCCGAACTTTTATTATTATCCAAAGAACTTGAATTCCCACAGGCTGCTGCAAAAATAACCACCGATAAAACAAGCACCACTAAAAACTTAAGATTTTTCATTCTACCTACTGTCCCCTTTACATCAATATTGGTGTAATATGTATATTTTTGAAACTATATTTATAGATTAGCATATCTTATAAGTGATGGGTATTTAATTTTAATTAAAATTATAATTTTTTTATAATAAATCGTAAGAAATTGTAAAAAAACTGTTAAGCAAGCACAAAACGCTATATTTTTATACTATACTTTTTAAAAATTCCATCTTTTACATAAGGAGTAATCATAGAGATGAAAATATTTAAAACTTTAAGTTCTATACTAGTTACATCTGTTCTTTCTGTGACTGTGATTCCCTCAACATTTGCATCAACAGAATCTACTGCTACAAATCAGACACAACAAACAGTACTTTTTGATAATTCTCATGCTCAAACTGCGGGCGCTGCCGATTGGGTGATTGATGGCGCTTTCTCAGATTATGCAGATTCAATGAGAAAGCAAGGTTACCAAGTTAAAGAACTAGAAGGAGAATCAAACATTTCTGATCAATCTTTACAGCAGGCGCGTGTATTAGTTATTCCTGAAGCTAACAATCCATTTAAAGAAAATGAGCAGAAAGCAATCATTAATTTTGTTAAAAATGGTGGTAGTGTCATTTTCATCTCAGACCACTATAATGCCGATCGTAATTTAAATCGTATTGATTCTTCAGAATCAATGAATGGTTATCGACGTGGCGCATACGAAAATATGACTAAAGATATGAATAATGAAGAAAAGAATTCTAACGTTATGCATAACGTTAAGAGTTCTGATTGGCTCTCACAAAACTTCGGTGTTCGCTTTAGATATAATGCACTTGGAGATATCAATACTCAAAATATCGTTTCAAGCAAAGATAGTTTTGGTATTACTAAAGGGGTACAATCAGTTTCGATGCACGCAGGTTCAACATTAGCAATAACTGATCCTAATAAAGCTAAAGGCATTATTTATATGCCGGAACATTTAACACATAGTCAAAAATGGTCTCACGCAGTTGATCAAGATATTTACAATGGGGGTGGCATCAACGAAGGACCTTATGTAGCCATTTCAAAAATCGGCAAAGGTAAAGCTGCATTTATTGGCGATAGCTCCCTCGTAGAAGATCGTTCACCTAAATATCTTCGTGAAGATAATGGGAAACCTAAAAAAACGTACGATGGTTTTAAAGAACAAGATAATGGAAAGTTATTAAATAATTTAACAACATGGCTAGGCAAAAAAGAATCTCAATCTTCTATGAAAGACATGGGGATTAAACTTGATAATAAAACACCGCTACTTAACTTTGAGCAACCTGAGAATTCAATTGAACCTCAAAAAGAACCGTGGACTAACCCAATAGAAGGTTACAAATGGTATGATCGTTCAACATTTAAAACAGGTAGTTATGGAAGTAATCAACGGGGTGCTGACGATGGAGTAGATGACAAAAGCTCTTCTCATCAAAATCAAAATGCCAAAGTTGAATTAACTTTACCTCAAAATATCCAACCGCATCATCCATTTCAATTTACAATCAAACTCACGGGATATGAGCCTAATAGCACAATTAGCGATGTAAGAGTTGGACTTTATAAAGATGGAGGTAAGCAAATCGGTAGCTTTTCTTCTAACCGTAACCAATTCAATACTCTCGGCTATAGTCCTGGCCAATCAATTAAAGCAAATGGTGCGGGTGAAGCTTCATTCACACTCACAGCTAAAGTGACAGATGAAATTAAAGATGCTAATATTCGTGTTAAACAAGGGAAAAAAATTCTATTAACTCAAAAAATGAATGAAAATTTTTAACACCGATAATAACATAGTGTTGAAAAGTGAGACATTGTTTTTAATTTATATATCACAAAACTATGTCTCTTCCCCGTACTTGAGGAGGTTAATTCAATGTCTCAAATTGCGTTCTATATCCTTAGTGATGTTCACGGTTTTATATTCCCAACAGATTTTTCATCAAGAGAAAAAGATTTACCTATGGGTTTGTTAAAAGCTAATCATCTAATCGAACAAGACTGCGTGCACTATGACGGCAGTGTAAAGATCGATAATGGGGACTTCTTACAAGGTTCTCCATTATGTAACTACTTAGTATCTAAATTAAAGAGTAGTCTCCCATTAACATCAATATATAATCGTTTAGGGTTTGATTTTGGAATTGTTGGCAATCATGAATTTAATTATGATTTACCTTATCTAAAACAGGCCATCAATCAACTTCATTACCCAGTTTTGTGTGCAAATATAATTGAAAATACACAGCCATTCACTGGCCAAGGTATTCATTATTTTAAAGTAAATGATTTAACTATAGGAACTATTGGATTAACCACTCAGTATATTCCTCACTGGGAACAACCTGATTACATTAAGACACTCACTTTTAACAGTGCTGTCCACATATTAAAATCTGAGTTACCTACACTTAGGGAAAAGAGTGATATTGTAGTAGTAAGTTATCATGGTGGTTTTGAACGTGATTTAGATAGTGGCCTCCCGACTGAGGCGCTTACTGGGGAAAACGAAGGGTATGATATACTAAGTCAGTTTAGCGATAGTATCGATGTGTTGATAACCGGCCATCAACATCGTGATATTGCGACAATCAAGAACCAAACAGCCATCATTCAACCAGGTTCAAAAGGTACAAAAGTTGGAAAAATAGTTATTGAATATACACATGATAAAAAAGTATTAATTAAAGAATGTAACTTAATGAATGTTAATAACAATACCTCCTTTAAGCCGAATGTCGAAGATATCGCTTTACGTAATCAATTGGAAGATTGGCTTGATACTCAAATCGCAGAACTCCCCTACGCTATGAGAATAAACAATTCATTTGAGGCAAGAAAATCACCGCATGCATTTGTTAACCTTCTTAATTATATTTTATTAGAAAAAAGTGGTGCAGATATTGCATGTACAGCACTATTTGATTCCGCAAATGGCTTTGATGAGAAAATAACCATGCGTGATATCATCAATAATTATCCTTTTCCTAATACTTTTAAAGTGATTGAACTTAGTGGAAAAGATATTAAACTTGCAATTGAACGAAGCGCAAGTTATTTTGACATTGTTAATCATAAAATCACAGTTAATAAAGAGTTTCTAGAACCTAAACCTCAGCATTTCAACTATGACATATTTGCAGGTATCCAATATACAATTCATGTTAGTCATCCTTACGGTGAACGTGTTAGTGATTTACTAATTAATGATGCACCAATACAAAGTGATCAAATATATACAATATGCGTAAATAATTATAGAGCTGTTGGTGGCGGGAATTATGATATGTACGTTAACAAACCTGTGATAAAAGATATTCAAATCGAAGGTGCTCAATTGTTAATAGATTACTTATCTCACAATGATTTATCACAAATCCCACAAGTGATTGATTTCAATGTTGTTAAGTAATCCCTAGTTCTATTAAAACATCATCGATGAAAAGTTTGATTGCATAAAGAAAAATCCTTATAGAGGCGTCGCCACACTTCTATAAGGATTTTTTAATAATCATGAATATTCATTAAATGTGATATGTTTCTTTTCATAAAGTTGATTAACAAGATTAAGAAGCATACCCAACACTATAATCCCACCAGATATCAAAGTAATTTGAATGTAAGGTAACCCTATTGATAATAATATAGATCCAATGATTGCACCAAGAAAATTAGCAACATTGAAAATAGAAGCAGCTAACGTACTTGCAAGAAGTGGTGCTTCTTTTGCACTTAAGATAATTTTGCTATTAAGTAACGGTGTTGTACCAAATGTACCAAAACCGAATAAGAAGCAAATGATTAATGCTAATATTGAATTTTGAATAACAGTAACAAATAGTATGATTGTTACAAATAGTAAAAGAAATGTAAGGTATAAATTTTTTGTTAATTTATCTTCCGGTACATTACCAGTAATTAAATTCCCTATCACACCGCCTAGACCAAACATAAATAAACAAACAGTTAAACCTACAATTTTAAATGGAGAAAAATCTCGTATCATTGGCTCCATAAATGTATAAGTAGTAAACACACCAGAGTAACCAAACACAATAATTGCAATCACAATTAAAATGTGTGGATTCTTAAACACTGTTAATTCTTTGCTAATATTTGCTTCTGCACTTAAAGAAACATTTGGAACAAATTTAATCATTCCTAACATAGTAATGATTGCCAACACAATCATGAATCCAAAAACAACTCTCCAATTTGCAAAGCCACCTAAAAATGATCCGAATGGTACACCTAACATTACAGCAATAGTTAAACCTGCCTGAACAAGTGCAATGGCCTGTGTTTTTTTAGCAGGAGGTGCGACTGTCGCAGCAACACTCATACACACACCGAAGAATGGCGCATGCATTGCCGCAGACATGAGTCTTGATAATAACAATACATTAAAATTCGGTGCTAACATTCCCACTAAATTACTTATTATAAAAATCGCAACTAAAATCGGTAACAGACGGTGGGCGTGAACTTTCAATGTTATGATTCGCATTAAAGGCCCTATCAATGCAACACTAATAGCATAAACACTAATTAATAAACCTGCACTCGAAATAGAAACCTTCATATCGTCAGCGATTTGTGTAAGTAATCCTGTCACTACATATTCAGCCATTCCTACTGTAAATGTTCCTATCATAAAAATAATGAACAACATTTTATTATCTTTCATGAGCGTTTCCTCCTTTTCTTAATATCAAAAAATCAATATGAGTGATATATTATAAAAAATTCGTCTCAATGTGAAGAGTAAGTTTTCAAATTTTCATCTTCCTCAAATATTAATCTCATAAGTTTTCATCTTATTTTCATGAAATAATAATAAGACAATTTATGATGACTTGCTATAAAGCATATGTTTAAATATGTCTGATTGAATTGATTTAATTTCGATAAATAAAATTGAATATTCATGAAATAATGTCAATTTTTTGACGAACTCTCTTATAATACGTCTTCATTTCTCTGTTTGATCATAATTAAATGATTTTTTTAATAACTCGACAATAATTATCTTTAAGTTCATTTTAATGTTTGAAGGTAATTTGGTAATCAGAAATTAAAATAGTTACCTAAAAATTAATTGTAGTATGGACAATGTAGTAGTATGTGATTAATTTTGATTGAATGATAATCACAGTCCAAATTGTATATATTTTCTTAGGTCATTTAATGAAGACGCTTTACATGTTTATAATGAAAAACTAACTGTTACTTTACAAAACCTTCGATATATAATATGATATTAATTGTTGAAATTTTGGAGGGATACTCAAGTCTGGTTTAAGAGGCTAATCATTCGTGATTAGTAGGAGCTTTTTGCTCGCGTTGGTTCAAATCCTTCTCCCTCCGCTATATATAAAAGAGCCTGAGGCATTTATTTGTCTCAGGCTCTTTCCTACGATTAGTCAAGTACTTATAATTAAAATAAGCATTACTTAACTAAACCG
>OCRC01000244.1_pt1 | contig 11154 bp, 14 predicted proteins | sample 1495861 | NCBI WGS metagenome assembly OCRC01 (sample SAMN05301492, study PRJEB22388) | human oral metagenome | isolation source: Infant 2 DOL 14 oral | host: Homo sapiens | place: USA: Pittsburgh, Magee-Womens Hospital of UPMC | collected 2013/2014
GTAAAAGGACTGTTATATGGCCTTTTTACTTTTACACAATTATACGGACTTTATCTTAAAAAACCTAACATTTTTAATATCTTTAGCTTTAAAAAATAATTTATTTCCAGACTTTTTCGCTGTGCGATTAATATTATTTATAACTTTATATTTCACAAAATCCCTCCTCTTTAATTTTGTGAAATACTAGAATTACCATCTAAAGAAATACTTGAGTCTTTTCCAAGTGTAATGCTAGTTCCTGAACTTTTTAATTCGGTATTTTCTCCAATAAATGTCGAACCACTTGATTTTACAGTGCTGCCTGTAACTAATACAGGTGCACTTAATACAGAACCTTGAATTTCAACTTTCCCATTACTATGGTCAAATTTAATCCCTCTAAGCGCTTCTAAAAGTCCACCGAATACTTTTATCTCAGCATCATTTGCATTTAAAGCAATAACTCCAGTAGCTTCTTTAAAAATTTCCTCAAAATCATAAGATGACTTAGCAAGTTTCAATTGGTCTTCAATTTCTGGCTTTTCTTTTATCGCTTTATTGAAAAAATCTTTAACTTTTGTTTCAGAAAAACTCGAGAAGTAGTTAACAGCTAAGGAAGTCAAAATATCACTAACTATTGGATCCATGTAAAATTCCCCCTTCAAAAATTTAAATTCACTACAAAAGAAAGTAATGATTATAAATAATAATACAAAATTTATTCCAATTGCTTTATTGACGTTGAGCCTCGGAACCCTTAACAATCCCAAAACTTGTCGAATGGTCGACTTAATAGCTCAAGCTATGCCGACATTCGTCTGTAAATTTAGTTAAGGGTTCTTCTCAACGCACAATAAATTTTATCGGCATAAATGCGTGGTCTATTTTTTCTTTTTCAAATCGTATTTCTTTGCCTCTTCTTTAGTTTCATCACTTATATTAAATAATAAAAAATAAACTACTCCTTTCTTAACAAACTTTATCACAAGGGTTCTGTTGCAAAGTAAAAAATCATGTAATATTTATAATGAAAAACGAAAAATAATTAATACTAACAAAACTCTTTACTGTTAAAACAATATTTGCTTTTATAGTTTTGTATAGATGTGCATATAATTTTAACTTTGCAACAGAACCGTTTAAAGTAATTACATACCTAATTTAAGCCATCTTTTTTTAGAAAGTAGTAATATTACAAAATTAATTATAAATAGAAGTATAAAAAATAGTAAAATAGTTAATATATCGTGTGATGGAATTAAAGCTATTTTATTGTTCAATATATCTTCAATAGACATATACATTGAATTACTAGCTTCAAAAGGCGCTATTAAACCAAATCTATTTTTATTAATAGCTACTAATATAATAGAACCTATCCAGTAAACAATACTTAATCCAATACTGATTAATACGTTTGGAGAAACAATACTTATAGTTCCTATAATTAAAATATACTGTAAAATTACTAATGAGAATAAAATTAATAGCAAAAAATAATGCGAAAAATTAGAAAAGAGAATAGAAATCAAAGTTAAACCTAAAACAATAAATAAAAAACATTCAATGAACAATATAGCAACTTTTTTGTAGAAAAAAGAAAATATATTTTCGTCTATTAACTTATAGAATAAAATGTTTTTATTTGAATATTCTTTGTTTATAAAATAAGAAATAACAAATGAGAATAATAAAAATCCAAATTCAGTTGCAACAGTATAAGCACTAAAGAAGTATTCGCTATAACTTAAATGTTTAACTTTATCTATACCAATAGGTAAAAAATAACCTAAAAGAAACAGGAAACAAAATAAAATACCTAATATTAATATAATTTTATTAGAAAGACTTTTTCTAAATTCTAATTTCAAACTAAACACCTCACTCTATAAGTTGATATAATCATCAATTAATTTTTCTTTAGCTTCATACTCTTCTATTTTTTTATTTTTGAAATTAAAATATTTACCCGGTAAATTGCTTAGATCCGATAAATTATGAGTAATATTTAATATAGTTTTAGAAGGATTATTCATAATAAAATCATTTAAAAAACTATAAATTTCATTAACTGTTTTTTTATCTAAAGCATTCGTGACTTCATCTAAAACAATTAATGAATTATCTTCTAATAAAAAACTTAAAAATTTAAGTTTTTGTTTCTGACCGTCACTTAAATTTTTTATAAGTACATTTAAGGGTATGTTATCAATATTTAATATTTTATAAATTTTCTTAAAGTCATCATTAGAATCAGTAAATCTATTACTTAATAAATCTATTAAAAAATTTGTAGTTATATCATTAGGAATATTAGAAAAACTAGAGATTAAAGTTGTGTTTTGAGAAATTTTTTTAGGAATATTACCACTATTATTTAATACAAAATCTTTAGCTAATTGAGATTTACCAACACCATTTTTTCCGACAATATGATTAATCTGTCCAGGATAAAAATTTAAATCACAAGTATTTATTAAATTTTTTCCTTTGATTTTTAAAAAGTAATTTTTTATATTCAATAATTTCAACTCCTATGGATAAAAGTATTTACTCCAATGTATTAGCGTGTTTAAAGCGATAACAACTCCTACAAATTGGAAAATTACAACTAACCAATGATTGGTTCTGTTGCAAAGGTAAACATAAGAAAAAAGGGGAGATTTATAATGAAAAAAGGTAACAGCTTTGTAATTATATGTATATTGATATGTATATTTGTTTTGGTTTCTATAGTAATCAAATATAATGCTATACCCGAATATATTTTACAGTTATTAGAATTAGTGCTAGGGGTAATTTGCATAAGCGTAAGTTTATTATATATGAAGGAAAGAAAATTTTTAAAAGCCACTTTTTCTATTATAGTTTCTATTGTAATCGGTTTAGAGCCTTTATGCTATTTCATTGAGTTAATATTTGGTTTAATTTATTAGTGTTAGGAGATTTGGTTCTGTTGCAGCGTATAAAACGTTACAACAGTGTTCTGGTACTCATCTACTTGAATATTGCATATATAAACTTCAAAATAGTCCACTATTATTGTACTTACCACGCAATTATGCCGAGAAAATTTATTGAAGTTGAGAAGAACCCTTAACTAAACTTGCAGACGAATGTCGGCATAGCGTGAGCTATCAAGCCGACCATTCGACAAGTTTTGGGATTGTTAAGGGTTCCGAGGCTCAACGTCAATAAAGCAATTATGTATTTCATAGATTATCCTCCACTTTTTGATTTTTGAAACGAGTTGAAAACGAGTTTCTAAAACCCTAAAATTAGTGCTTTTTTATAAACTTCAAAAAGAAAGAAACCATTGCACAAAACAAAATAATACAAATCAAAATAACACCTAAAACAAAATCGTTTCCAATCCACTCAACACCAATTTTCAAGATAAGAAGAAACTCGTTTCACTCGTTTTAAAAAACCTAACTTCGACCTTTATTTTTATTTACTTATTCATCAATTCCAAATTACTTTAAATCACGCCCAGTTTTCTCTTTATACTTATCCTTAATCATTTCTGATGGCACTGCAAAAACAAACATCAAAATAAATAATATAATTGCCATGTGCGGAATATCTTCTAAAAAATACCAACGTAAATGCCAATCAAACATCATATTGGCAGATATAACTGCATACTTTAGAAATAATAAAGCTACACAAATAAAAGCTAATCCATCTAAAATTTTAGTTATAAACTTCAACGTCATGCTCCTTTTTGTTCTAGGATAACATAATTGCTTTATTCCAATTGCTTTATTGACGTTGAGCCTCGGAACCCTTAACAATCCCAAAACTTGTCGAATGGTCGGCTTGATAGCTCACGCTATGCCGACATTCGTCTGCAAGTTTAGTTAAGGGTTCTTCTCAACTTCAATAAATTTTCTCGGCATAAATGCGTCATCTACTTTTCATTTTTTATCCTACCTATGTTTGCAATTCCAACAGTTATCGGACCCATTGCCATTAACCAACTCATCATAACGTTAACCTCTCCTAAAAAATAATAACCAAGAAAAGTTAATACACCTACAAGTAATAAAAAATAATTAAAAGCTAATGAATTTCCTAATTTTGATTTTTTAGGCATATCTTTTTTCACGCTCCTTATTTTTTATGCTAACAAAATATTTAAAGACTAAATAAAAATTATAATGTCCTTATTTACAATTTTAAGATACTTTTTAGAACATTTAGAGATATTTATAGAATAATAAAAAAGTTAAAAAGTAATAGGATTTGGGTAAAAAAATCAATCCTATTTATAGGATTGACGTCGACTGAAGCCTATGAAATCAACAAAAATAATAGTATTCAGACAATTTAAAGTGGTCTTGTAACAATTGTAAATAGTATGCAATATTAGAGGTTATAGTATCGATCAATTCTTATTTAATATTAACTATAAGTATTGTTATATCAGCGTTTATAATAATTTTAAAAAGAGCATGTAATCAAGGCGAGCATAAGATAATCCTTCAGCTATGCTGAATACCACTTAAGGTGGTACTGGATTTCCTTATGCTCATGCAAAATCCTATTTGAAAATCCTATTTTGTTTGTAATATTTCAAAAAGTAAAACATACATTGTTAAAAAATAGGTTATGCTATTCTTCACTTTTTACTTTAATTTCTTATTTTTATTTCCAAAATAGTCATTGTTAATAAAAATTATAGTACCCTTATTTGCAATTTTAAGATACTTTTTAGAGCATTTAGGAGTGTTTTATATACTATTTATTTAATGGTTCTTAAAAAACAAATATGAGCTAAATTTAAAAGCCAGAAAGATAAAACAAAATTTTTTGCTTAACCATTGTCGAATTTTTTAGACACTGCCCATCTATATGCAAATTAAAAATTGGCATAAAATAGCTTAAAAATTTATCAACTTTTTAGTTCCTGCAGGGGCAATTTCTTTCAAAAAAACGCTAGCTTTTTGCTAACGTTTAAGAAAATTTATTTTTCTTCTTCAATTTCATCAATCATTTGATGATTGATTTCTTGTTTTTCACTTTCTGTTAAATCAAAAAGTTCACTCGCTAAATACTCTTTTTTATTCCAAGTATAAAAAATTTGGTAAACATATTCAGTCGGATCAACTTCTTTTAAGTAATCTAATTCTCTATTTTTTAATTTCTTTCTTGCTTCTTTAAACAGTCCAGAATAAACAAGAACTTGTTTCCCTTTTAACGCTTTATAAAATGCGTCGAACACTTTTTGATTAATTAAATAGTCGTAGTACCCCCCTAGATTTACACCCATAAATCCCAAATAAAAAAGACCTTAAAAGGTCTTTAAATAAACTTAATAATTTTCCGCAGATTTAACTTTTTCTATACCTCTTCTCAAAAATACTATTGAGGAAATAAAGAAAAACACAATACAAACCAAATCAACCATTCTTTCATATCCCATGAAAATATCTGTATTATGATTTACTCCAAGTAAAACTAAAGCACTAATAAAAATAATTACGCTAAAAATAATAGAAAATATTAATTTTAATTTCATATTCTCACCGCCTTATGTAAAAATATATCATAAATATTTATTCCAATTTCCTTTTTAAATTTTATTTATTAACTTTATCAAATGTATCTGAGTAAAAATCAAATTTGAAATCATTTAAAGGTAATAATCTAACAAATACTTTTCCAACAACTTTATCTTTATCTAATAACCCCAAATCTCCTCTACTATCATTACTAACAAATCTATTATCACCTAACACTAAATATTTATCTTTAGGTATTTTATTTTTACCTTTCGAATTCTTTAAATCTGAAACACTAAAATTTTCAGTGAGATATTTTGTAATTCGCTTGTCTTTATTAGCATTCAAATAAGGTTCACTTATATAATTTCCGTTAATATATAACTTATCATTTTCATATTTAACTTCATCACCTGGCTTACCTATCAATCTTTTTATATAGTCTCTATCTTTTGTAGCGTGAAAAACAATAACATCTCCTCTATCAATACTATGAAAACGTGTAGATAATTTATTAATAATTAGTTTTTCTTTATCTTTAAAGGTTGGATCCATAGAATCGCCTTTCACTGTATATCTAGTAGCTACAAAAGTTGTTAAAATAAAAGCTAAAATGACACCAATTAATATTCCCACAATCCATTCAATTATTGATTTTTTCATGATTTAAAAATTCCTTTCCTTAAAATTTGAAGTTATTTTCTAAAAATCGATTTGTTTTTGTAATTGTTTTTCATTTTCTCTTAAAGTCTCAATTTCATTAGTTTAGTTAAGTCAATTGGAGATATTTCTTTAATCAATCTTTTGTATTTATTCTTAGTACGTCTTTCTAATTTTCCCCATTCTTCTTCGTCATTCAACAACATAAAAACCATTGCTCTATCAGAAGAACGTTCGATAGTTTTCCAATCTGGTTGTAATATATGTAAATCATCAAAACAATTATTCCAATAATTAACCATGTCTCTTTTTAATTCAATTTCTACACGCCATAAATGTTCTGAAATAACTTCAACATCTACATTATCTTTACGTTCCTGTTTTTTATTATAAATCCTAATCAATCTATCACTATCACGAACACCAAAATATTTTGTTTCTGCCTTACCGTTACGACCATAAAAAATAGTTTTCTTAACTGATTTATCAGTCATTGCACAGTAATTACTCAAATCATCTTCAAAATCAAAAGCCAAATCTAATCTTGTAAAACCGTCATATTCCATATAGTCGATAATGTTTTGTTTTAACCAGAGTATTTCTTCATGTGTAAGTTTATTCGGATTAAGTTCAACGCGCATATTACGTCTATCCCGTATATCTGCTTTTACTTTGTCATATTTAATATAAACTTTTTCTTGTAATGCTTTAGCTTTAAATTTGGTCTGTAGCATATCCCAAAGTCTAATTTGTGACTCAACACTCATAAATTCAGATAGTTTTTGAGCATTATTTTTATTTAGATTTCCAACAATAGTCATAGCGTCAAAACTTAATTTTGGAGAGCGGGTGTACATAGTATGTCGGTTTAACCGGCTATTAGAGTATCCGGTTTTAGAAAAATTATCTAAATCGTTATTTTGTAAGAAATTTTTATGATTTTCCGAACTCATAAAAAAACAACTCCTTAATTATTTTTTAAGAAGTCGTTCACCCAAATATATATCTTGAAGAATAAACCAATATAGTTTAATATCTAGATATACAATTTAAGAAATAAAACAGCTAATGTTCTTTGGTCGTTCACAAACTTTGGTCAGGGCGTGGACGACTTCTTTTTTTATTTTGTTATTAATATAACACTATCAAAAGGCTTGGTCTATTTAGACTAAGTCTTTTCTTTTTGTTGCATTATTCCAATTTCCTTATTGTTTGGAACCAACAGAGCTTGATATGTTGTTGAGTTGGTACTTCGTTGGGATTAATCCCAACAAACCACCAACCAACTCGCTAACTCTGTTAGCTAACATATCGCTCATTCCAAACAATAAGTTTTCTCGGCATAATTGCTCTCTTTTGCTATAATTAGTAATAGGAGTAGCGACTCCCCCTCGGAATTACTTAAAAAAGTTTAGTAATTGTGATAGAAATTCGAAAATCGCTCTTAGCAACCTCGTAAATTCTGCTAAGAGCTTTTTTTGCTAATTTATAGTTCTAAATCAAAGCCTTTATCTTTCTCTTGCTTTGTTTTTATCGTTGCATTATTTTCAAATGCTATATGTTTTCTTGATTTTTCGTCTTTCTGTTTAAACATAATCATAACTTCTCGATCTAACGCAATCATATTTCTAAAGGCCTTTTTATATTTTGGATTTATATTATCGTCAATTTTATTAACAATTCGTCTATAATTTTTACCACCAAATATATCTTTTCCTAAGTGACAAACCGCTTTTACAAACTTCCTTGTATTTTCATGCTTAGTTTGTTCATCTTCATAAGCTGATTTATAGTTATCTTTTTCTTTAGTTAGTTTTTCAAACTTTTTAGATGCAGCATTCAATTTTCTACGATTACCATTAATTTCTCCTCGTTGATCCAAAACTGTCTTTTCAAGCGATTGAACCTTTTCTCCCTTTATCAATTTTCTATATTCTGGTTCCATTCTTTTTCCAAAATCTGCCTGCTCTTTTAATGTTTTATAATCTTCTTCTTTCAAAATAACTCGTCCTGTTGGCTCACTTTCTTTCGAAAATAAACTTCGCTTTTTATATTCATACTCAAATTCGTTGTTTAGAGGCTCATACAGAACATTCTTTAAACTTTGGTAATATTCCTCCTCTTCTTCTTTTTTGGCTCTTATTCGGGCTATATGTGCCTCTAAATCGTTAAATGCTTGTTGTTTATGATTAATATCGGCATTCAAACCTTTTAATTTATGCTCAGATTGATCAATATCCTGTTTTAACGTTTTAAACTTTGCCTTTTCTTCTGCTGTTCGATTTTTTATATCGTAAAATTCATCTTTTAGTTTCGGTAATTTTTTTTGTTCAAATCTATCAATCGCTTTACTCATCTTATTGTATTTATTCTTTACAGTCTCCAATTGGCCTTGCATAGATTCAAATTGTAATTTATTATCTACCGTTAAATTCTTAAAATGTACTACTTTACGCACTTCTTCATCTTTTCTATTTTTATAATACTCAGTATCTCTTTTGTACTGTTCAACTTCTCTATGTTGTCGTTCTGTTTTATGTTTCGATGTTCCTCGCTTCAAGTCATGACCTTTATGATTGATATAGTGATTAAATCTATCTTGAAACTCCGTTAATGCTTTTTTATTTCCTAAAACGTCTTTAGCACTCAAACGACCATCTACCGTTAAAGGCACAACTCCAAAATGCATATGCGGTGTTGCTTCGTCTAAATGTACTGTGGCATATAACAAATTGTCCTCGCCATATTCTTCACATAAGAATGCTTTACTATCTTCAAAAAATCGTTTTATATCTTTATCACTTTTTCCTGAAAAAAATTGATTATCAGAAGTAATAATTCCATCGACATGTTTAATCGCATCTTTTCTGATTTTTCGTTTACCGTTATAATTTTGCTCAATTTTCTCATCTATCTTTTGATTGAAATCAATTGAATTGGAATTAATTAAATCATAATTCATATAAGATTTTGTTAAATCAACATCTGCATTTTCGTAATTTTTATTTTCTCTTTGAACGTGTTTTTGAATACCCGTTGTATTGGTTTTACCTTTCACTTTTGACACTCGAATAATAGAATAGCTCATAAATAAATTACCTCCTAAGCACATCATCATCGTGGCCTTTATTAATTAAAGTATAACACACTAGACTTATTTACTTCGTTACATAAGTCATTAAACCGTGTGCTCTGCGAGGCTTGTTTTTGTGCAAGCACAAAAAATGGACTGAATAAATCAGTCCATAAGTTCAAAAGCTGCGACCAAAAATGGTGGTCGCCAATGTTCATAAAATTTATGATCGCTCACGTGTTATAAATTTTATTTCACAAGTTCAAGTTCAATATCAATCTAAATGTTCCAAAAATAAATTCTTTAAGTTTTCTAATTCTTCTTTATACTCGTCTTCAACTTTAGCCGAATGTAATAATCGTTTAATTACGGTCAATTCTTTTTCTGTTAATGTATGTTCAATTCCATTTTCAAAATAAATTGTATTATCATATTTCACTATTTAATCTCCCCTGTTTCTGGATTAATTGTTTTTGAATATATAGCTCTATATCCACATTGATAATTGCCTTCAAACCAAAGTCTAAAAGCACTAGCATTAGATGTGATAACATCTTGAACATAGTTCATATTATCAATTCCATATTCTTTTCCATACATGTCGAGAAATGACATTAAATCAATTACATTAACGATATGTTCTCTTTTCACTATCGCTAATAATTCATTTTTCAAAGTACGTTTTTGACTTTCATCTAAAAAAACATATCTCTCAATATCAAAATCATTTAAATGAATAATATCTTCCTTGTCATACTTATGTTTATTTTTTTTAATAGCATCTTTACTTTCGTGTGTTAAATATTTATAAACACTCTCAATACCATCAATAATTTCTATATGAGACAGAGATTTACTACCCAATGCTCGTTTTATTTTCTTTCTTACACTCTCAGTTGTAACTGGGTTTCTAGCAATATATAAAACATGATAATGCGGCTTTTTGTAGACCTTACCACCATTATTTATAATTGCTTGTTCATCTTCTGTTAACTCTTTAAATTTCCTTTCTGTTTCATCTTTATCATGTAACGGACTAATCGCCATGGGAACATCAAGTTTTTCTAAATGATATTCCCAATCTTCTGGGATACTTTCTGGATAAATAATAAACATAAAGTTTCTAGCCTTTGTTATTTTTTTAGTCATATTGTATAATTACCTTTGAAAATATAAGCATATATTCTAGAGCGGTCTTTTGCCAGGACGCTCTTTTTTCATGCTCATTTTTCTCCTTTCTTATATTCATTTAAAATTAATGTTATCATTGCCGATTTACTCAATCCTTTTTCTTCACATAACTTTTCCAAATACTCATAAAAACTATCAGACATAGTAATTGTAAATCTTTTCTTTTCTGTCATTTTTTCTCCTTTCAATCAATCTAAATTGTCAAAATTATAGTATCATAGTTGTGTACTTTATACAAATAAGTGCATAAATTAGTTGAAACGGCGGAAAAATCGCCAACAAACGGCGGTCATCCTAAAATCTTTATATCCCTTGACGCTCTAAGTACAGAAGGCTCTTTTTATAAAATTTGGCACTCGGCTCAATATATGGGGGGGTCGTAGTAGCCCCCCCTTGTCCTCCAAATTTTGAAATTTAAAACCCAAAAACCAAAAATAAAAAGACCAATATTTAAAATATTAGGTCTAATGTATCTTTATATTTTTAATTAAACTTTTAACAATAGTCATACCATCAAAACTTAATTTTGGATGAGATTTTCCCAAAGTTTGACCACCTAACCGGCTATTAGAGTATCCGGTTTTAAAAAATATATAAGTACTCCTAAAGCCAGTCATGACAAGGAACTTAAAAAATGTCGGTACGGAAGTAAAATTTTAGGACATCGAAAGTAACGCTAATTTTACTGCATTATTCCAATTTCCTTATTGTTTGGAACCAACAGAGCTTGATATGTTGTTG
>OCRC01000246.1_pt1 | contig 10975 bp, 10 predicted proteins | sample 1495861 | NCBI WGS metagenome assembly OCRC01 (sample SAMN05301492, study PRJEB22388) | human oral metagenome | isolation source: Infant 2 DOL 14 oral | host: Homo sapiens | place: USA: Pittsburgh, Magee-Womens Hospital of UPMC | collected 2013/2014
TCTAGAAGTTTTTCTACTTCTTTTCTACTCTCACTTAATTCCAAATTATTTTTAAATTCATTTATCAACCTAACTATATTTTTCCAATCTTCTTCTATTTCTTCATTTTCTATAGAAAGATCATTTATAAAATTATTAAGAAATTCAAATTCTTCGTCTGTAATACTGTTATATATTTCTTTATATGTAGCTAAGCTAAATATAAATTTGAAAACTACAGATTTCATTATATTTAATCCTTCTTCAAGAAATGTTAAATCATTATCTTTAATATATTTACTTATATGTAAATAGGAATTATATAACAACTTAATTTCTTCATTACTAATACTACTTTGTATAACCTCAGAATGACCATAATTATAATTATTTAAAAAATTTAAGTTACTAGAATGCATATACTTCAACACCTCTAGGAATAGTTATATTATGCGTTTGAAAATATTTGTTTATTTTTTCATTATTAAAATTATAATTTTTTAATGTTGTTTCTAATATTTTATTTTTTACAATATCTTGATTTACTACATTGCTTTTCATTCTGTTAGATAAAAATATATTTTTATTTGATTTAAATTCAGACATATTCATTATATTATTATCATCAATAAATATAGTTGGTATTTCAAAATTTGTATTAGTCTCACTATTATTAGACTTTATTACATTACAATTACTATAACTGTTTTTAAAATCACTTAAATAAATCACATCTTTAATATCAAATTTACCCTTATCATTTTTAAATTCATAATCTAAATTAAATTGATTAAAAAAATCTTTATAACCTCTTGATACTATATTTAATATATAATTGCTAGTTTTAATTAGGTACTCATTTATATCTTCCCCATAATTATCACAAAAATAATTACCTATATGTTCATAATATTTTATTATACTTCCAGCCGTATTTTTATATCTATTAGATAATTTTAGCTTTTCTTTCCAAATCTTTTTAGGAAGAATAGTATCATAATACGAATTACGACCATCTTTGATCCTAAGTTTTAGTTTAGTATATGTATCTTTGTTTTCATTTTCATCTTTAAGATTATCTATTATTTCTAGTACCTCTGCTTTCACCCATTCTTCTTTGCCATTTTTAGATTTATTTTTTAGATATGAAATTTCTGAACCAATATTCACAAATCTATGTATATCAAGAGCATTAAGATTTATATTGTCTATACACGAATCAATAATTCCATGGGCAATAAAAATACTTGGAAGAAAAGAATCTATATAAGATATATATATATTTTGCTCTTCCATATTATTAGCATATATACCAATATGATAAAAGAATTCCATCCATTCTTCAAAAGGTCGCCAATTCCTACTATGCCTTGGTTTATAGTAAAAGTTCATGCATAATTACACCTCTTTTGTTCCGAACTACTAATTTTTATTTTATCATATTTATATTATACATATATTAGGAATTGTATTATTATTTAAATTCATTTATATCGTTTTGATTATTAATAAATTACATACAAATAATTTTCTTATATTTAATAATCAAGAGCAAAAAAGTATATTTTCTCAAAAAGTGATATTATTAGTCGAATTATTGCTATTGCAACATCTATGATATTCAAATTTTATATTATATAATAAAAATGTCTTAGGAGAAGTCCTAAGACGCTGAGGAAAAGTTTCTCAGAAAAAAATTTTCTGGGATGTTGAGGATTTATGATTAGAGAAGTGTTTGTCGACAATTTATATCTTCTCTAATCAGGGCACGCCTTAGCGGAAAATAGGGTGTGTCCTGTTTTTAGGTTTAGTTTTGATGAGATTGAAGTGTCTAAGAAGATTGAAGAATAACCACTTGTTCTTCAATGTCTTAGGCACTTTAATTATTATAATCCTAAATGTTTAATAAATGTTACGAGTTCATCTTTCATTTTAGGATCTTTTAACGCATATTCTATTGTCGTTTTAACGAAGCCTAATTTTTCTCCAACATCATAACGATCACCATCAAAGTCATATGCATACACTGGAACAGCACTATTCATACGTTCAATCGCGTCGGTTAATTGAATCTCATTACCGGCGCCTTCTTTTTGTGTTTTTAAATAATCGAAAATTTCTGGCGTTAAAATATAACGTCCCATAATCGCTAAATTAGAAGGTGCTGTACCTTGTTTAGGTTTTTCAACAAATTGTCTCACCTCATAGCGACGACCCTGTTTCTCTAATGGATCAATTATGCCATAACGGTGAGTCACATTTTCAGGCACTTCTTGCACTCCAATAACAGAATGTCCTGTTTCTTCATATATATTCATTAATTGTTTAATCGCTGGCTCTTCAGATTCCACGATATCATCGCCTAATAATACTGCAAACGGTTCGTTACCAATAAATTGACGTGCAGTATAAATGGCATGTCCTAATCCTTTTTGTTCTTTTTGGCGTACATAGAAGATATTCGCTAAATCTGTAGAATAATGTACTTTTTCTAGTAAATCTGTTTTACCTTTTTCTTCAAGGACCATTTCTAGCTCTTTTTGATTATCGAAGTGATCTTCAATCGCACGTTTATGTTTACCAGTCACAATAATAATATCTTCAATGCCTGCACGTGCCGCTTCTTCAACAATATATTGAATCGTTGGCTTATCTAAAATAGGAAGCATTTCCTTAGGCATGGCTTTTGTCGCTGGTAAAAAACGTGTTCCTAAACCAGCCGCAGGTATGATGGCTTTCTTTATCTGTTTCAAACTCGAATATCTCCTTTGCACATTCTGTCTTTTATATTATAAGTAAGTTTATCATTCTTTTATTGTCATTCATAGCGATTGACTGTATTCTTTCATGATATAAAAAATAAGAAGCAAGATTGAAATTCAATGATTTCTCTCTCACTTCTTTGATAAGTTATACAAATAAACTAATGAATAAGATAAAGATGATGCCCGATACTGAAATGATGGTTTCAAGTAATGACCAAGTTAAGAATGTTTCTTTCACAGTCAATCCGAAATATTCTTTGAACATCCAGAATCCCGCATCGTTAACGTGTGATAAGATAACGCTCCCTGCACCAATGGCAAGTACGACAAGTGCCACATTGGCATCTGAATGTTGTAATAATGGTAAGACGATACCTGTTGTTGAAATTGCTGCGACTGTTGCTGAACCTAGTGCGATACGTAATACTGCAGCGACAATCCATGCTAATAAGATAGGTGACAGGGTTGAGCCTTCGAATAACTTAGCAATCGTATCCCCTACACCGCCATCAATGAGAACTTGTTTAAATGTACCGCCACCACCAATAATTAAAATCATCATCCCAATTGGGTAAATAGCATTCGTTACAGATTTCATAATGTCATCCATTTTTCTTCCTCTATGTAAGCCCATTGAAAAAATAGCAAAGATGACTGAAATTAACATCGCTGTACCTGCTGTACCGATAAAGTAAATGATTTGTTCAAATAGATTTTTAGCAGTTTCATGTCCAGTCACTAATTGAACAACCGTTGATAATAACATTAAAATAACAGGTAATACAGCAGTGAGAATACTTAAACCAAAACTTGGCATTTCAGATGCTTTAAATTCTTTTTGTGAACCAAGTGCTGAAATATCTCCTTCACGTGTATAAGCTGATGGGATGAGTTTTTGTGCAAATTTATTAAAGATCGGACCTGCAATGAGTGTCACTGGAATGGCAATAATAATCCCATATAGTAACACATGTCCAATATTCGCTTTTAATTCTTTTGCTATAACTACTGGACCAGGATGTGGTGGTAAAAAACCATGTGTCACAGATAATGCTGTTACCATAGGTAATCCTAGTTTCAGTGGTGACACTTTCGCACGTTTAGCAATTGTAAAAACAAGTGGAATGAGTAATACTAATCCTACTTCAAAGAATAATGCAATACCAACGATGAAGGCTGCAATTAACATTGCCCATTGAACATGTTTTGGTCCAAATTTATCAATCAGTGTATCCGCAATACGGTTGGCACCTCCGCCATCTGCCAGCAATTTACCAAGTATCGCGCCTAATCCAAAAATCAGTGCAATATGACCTAGGGTGCCGCCCATACCTGCTTCTATCGTTTCCATTACTTTATTTAAAGGCATGCCTAATAAGATGGATGTTACAATAGATGTAATAATTAATGAAATAAATGTGTTTAGTTTTAAGAAAATAATCAATGTTAATAGTAATACGATTCCAATGACCACACTTGCTAGTGTCCATATTGTTCCCATTTGTCTTCTCCCCTTTAATGTTTCATTTATTTAAATACGTCGATTAATTCATATGTTTACGTTGAAAATCTGCAATTTCTTCATAGCGATCTTCAAGTGTACGGCTTAAATTTATGAATATCGTTACAAGTTGTTGATACATATTTACTGTATCTTGGTTGGGTTGATGTGCATAAGTCGTACCAACCATATTTTCGATAATTGAATAATCTTCAATATCTCCCAATGCTTTTAAACCAAGGACACACGCACCTAGACAAGAACTTTCATAACTTTCTGGTACGATGACATCCGTATCAAAAATATCTGCCATCATTTGACGCCATACTTCACTTTTCGCAAAGCCACCTGTTGCTTTAATCGTATTTGGTGTTTCATTCATTACTTCGATAAGTGCTAAATAGACGGTATAAAGGTTATACAACACCCCTTCAAGTGCAGCGCGTATCATGTGTTCTTTTTGATGTGACAATGTTAAGCCGAAGAATGAGCCACGCGCATTCGCATTCCATAATGGTGCACGCTCTCCTGCAAGATACGGATGGAAAATTAAGCCATCTGCACCTGGCTTAACACGACTCGCTATTTTAGTAAGCACATCATAAGGATCCACTCCCAAGCGTTTTGCTGTTTCAACTTCACTGGCGAGTAATTCATCTCTTAACCATCGAAGAATGACACCCCCGTTGTTGACCGGTCCACCAATCACATAATGGTCTTCATCTAAGACATAACAGAAAATGCGACCTTTATAATCTGTACGCGGCTTATCAATGACTGTACGAATCGCACCTGATGTCCCAATTGTGACTGCAACTTCCCCTTTTTTATAACTATTGACGCCTAAATTTGATAACACGCCATCACTTGCGCCAACTACAACCGGCGTATTTTCATCGATGCCCATCAATGTGGCATAACGTTTTTTCATCCCTTTTAAAATATGGGTCGTTGGTACAAGTTGAGGCAATTGAGAGGCTGAAATACCGAGTAATTCAAGTGCTTCTTGATCCCAGTCTAATTGCTGTAAGTTAAACATACCTGTTGCTGAAGCCATAGAGTGATCAATCACGTATTCTCCATAAAGTTGATAGAAAATATATGTTTTAATATCCGCAAACATTGCAGTATTTTGATAAATATCTGGTTGTTCATGTTTCATCCAAAAGATTTTAGAGAGTGGTGACATAGGATGAATGGGTGTACCTGTGCGTTTATAAATGTCATGTCCCCCATATTGTTCATTTATCAAGTCAGCATATTGATTCGCACGATTATCCGCCCAAATCATGCTTTCAGTTAAACGCTCGTGTTGGCTATCTAATGCAATTAAGCTATGCATTTGCGCACTAAAAGAAATGAGTTTAATATCTTCTTTATGTACCCCAGATTCGCGAATCACATGTTTGACTGTCATTAATACGGCATCGAATAATTCGTCAGGATTTTCTTCTGAAACATCAACATTTGGCGTATGTAATGGATAGCCAATATTATGCTTTGTAATAAATTGACCTTGTTCATCATAAAGTACTGACTTCGTACTTGTTGTTCCAATATCTACTCCAATCATGTATTTCATATGTATTCCTTCTTCCTTCTATTTATTGTAACCAAAAGCTTTCAATATCTTTACCTACATCATCAAAGTTTAAATGAAACGCTTCTCTTAACGTATCCGTATCATAACGTTCTACCGCTTCTATAAATATCGAATGATTACGGTGTATTCTGTCAAAATCTTCTTTATTTGTTCTCATTCGCTCTCTCATTGAACATAATACAAGTACTTCTACAATGGGTTTCAAATGATTCCAAAATGTTTGAAGATAATGATGTTGAGAGGCATGAATCAATGCTTCATGAAATTGAAGATCATGTTGCGTAAAGGATTCAGCATCTTCAAATTGAACAGCGACTTTCATCATTTCTAAATGTTTTTTCATTTCTTTAATCACTTTTTTTCTATCAATATACTTTAATTTTGAAAATGCAAAGGATTCAAGCATTAATCTCAAATCATATAATTCTTTCTTTTCTTGTTCACCAAATTCAAGAACCCTTGCACCCATACGTTCGAGGTGAATGAGTTGATTCGTTTGCAGCAATTTAAATGCATCTCTAACTGGAGAGCGACTGACATCGAATTGTTTAGCCACTTGATTTTCAGTTAGTAATGTATCGGGTTCAAGCGTACTATTAACAATCTGAAACCTAAGTTCCGCAGCGATACTTTCCCCTGTAGTCATTCTGTTTTTCCATTGTTTCGGATAATGTTGTTCCATCTTTTCACCTCAATACGTTAACTTGTATACAAGTATAGTAATACACCATTTCAAATTTTGCAAACGCTTACTTTTTTGTAATTTAAAACACCTAGCTCATTATAAGCCAGGTGTTTATTACGATTCGTTTTGGTATACTTCGATACAATAATGTGTTTGATGGCAGTTAGGACATGTTAATTGTCTTGTTTTAGGTGTATGTTTCGCTTTTACGAAAGCACCTAATGTAGGTTTAAATGTATGGTGACAATTCGGACACAGATATAACACCTTTTTTAAATATATTGCTGTCAGCACAATGGCATATGTGATTAAGATGGGGAATATAACAATCAATGGCTTAATTGAACGTCTTAATAGACTTAATAGCAAACCACTATATTGTATGATCCCTAAGATGCCAACACTTATCCAAATCTTTTTTCTAAAGTATGTTATTTTATATTCTTGTTTCATAGCATCATCAATATCAGTAAGATGGTTTATAGGCGCACTTGACTGTTCAGAAATGTATGTTTCGACCTTTTCAATTTGATTTAATGTATGACTGTACATCTCTACTTTTGAATGTAACGCATCTTTTCTCAATGAAAGTAATGTTTTAAACGTGTTCATATTTGTATCTTCATCAAGTAATGTCTTTATTTCATCTAACGTACATCCTAATTGTTTTAATACTAAAATCAGTTCAAGCTGCTTTACATGTTCGTCAGTATAATATCTGCTATTAGATTCAGTTTGTCGATGAGCTATAAGTAATCCTCTTCGATCGTAATATTGTAATGTTCGAATCGTGACTTTACTCTGTTTTGCCAATTCTCCAATCGTATAGTGTGACATATCATTCACCTCCTACTGTTAACATAGCTAATGACGCTACGTCATAAGCAAGTATGATTTTAACATTTGCTTATGAAGTCTGCCGGTGGTCTTATTCTTCTTGAATCCACTGTTTAATGTGGTCAATAATACCTATCGTGCCATTAGGCAGATTATCCAAGACAGCAGGAAAGTCGATATGTCCGATACCAGAATATACGACCTCATTTACTTCACCGCCATATTTTTTACATTTTCATTGTTTCTTGTGAATCCGTGTAAGGAATGATTTCGTCATCTTCTCCTGAGATAAATAAAAGTTTAGGAAATTGTTCTATTTCTTCTATATCCGGAAGGTAATCTGCGTTTGTAGAATAAATGATATCTGTAATAATCGTTTTAATGGGTGCAATATATGAAAATAAATTACGAATGCTATTATTTTTGTTATGAAAAGATTTTTTCAAAATATATTGCGGTAAATTTTTACAAGCAATCATCTCATCTTTAAAATGATCTCTTTTACTATTTGAAGTAAATAAACGTGACAACATGCTTTGATTTGGTGTAATACGTGCAGCACTATTTAAATAAACCAGATGTGAAATAGGTAACGTATTAAATTTTAATAAGCGTGTGCCAATCATACCTCCCATAGAATAACCTATGATAATTAAATTTTTAATACCGTATGTTTCGATAACTTGTGAAAGCACATCATTGATACGCTCGGAATAATCATCTAACGTATGTTGTTCTCTTACAATGTTAGAGCTTTCGCCTCTACTTGGACAGTTAACAAAAATAAGGTTGTTCTCTCTAAAATAAGGCTCAAACAACAACATAATGCGATATGTCATCATTGCTCCATGTATAAATACGATGGTTTTATCTGCATTCATATTTCCGGCAAATGCGACTTCAATGTGTTCACCCTTAAATTGTTTTAATTCATATCGTTGTGACTTAAAATTCTGTTCAATCATTTTAAAACTCCAAAAAATATATATTACTATTATTTTATTTTATCATAAAAATATATCATTTTATTTTATATAAAAAAGCGAAACAATAGCTATACGTTTCTATCGTTTCGCTATATGACTAATTATTTATCTTTATCTTGAATCTCTGAGTGAATGGTTTGCATTTTTGCTTCGACATCTGAGATTTCTACTGCACATTCTTTAAGTTTGTCTTTATAGTCCTCTGTATTGGTATTATTTTTATAACGAATTTTATGTTCTAAACTTGCCCACATATCCATACCAATAGTTCGAATTTGAATTTCTACTGGTGTAGCTTCTACTCTATCAGCTAGAAAGACTGGAATCGACACGACTATATGAAGACTGCGATAACCATTTTCTTTTGGGTGTTGTATATAATCTTTACGCTTAAGTAATTTAACGTCCTCTTGTTTTAATAATAACTTCTCAATCACATAAATATCTTCAAGGTAGTTACATACTACACGAATACCGGCGATATCTAAAATATTGGTTTTCGCTGTTTCTGCATCTACAGTTAAACCTTTACGTTGCAATTTTTTAACTAAACTCGTCATTTCTTTGACGCGACGTTCCATATGATGAATTGGATTATGTTTGTAAATATGATTAAAATTGTCATCTAAAATATCTAACTTCGTACTAATCTCTTTTAATGCAGAAGAATATAGATGATCGAGTTCTACGAAACCCACTAGCCTATCGAATGCTTCATCTCCATTCTTAAACTTATCAATATTTTCTTTGAATTCACTGCGTAGCTCTTCAATGTACAATGATGATTTTCTCTCTACGTACATATTTGTTGCCTCCTTTAATCATCACTGTATATTATATCTAACTCTTAAGTGAACTAAAAATGATAACCTAGACTTGACGCTACTCATTTAGTCTGAGTCATTTAGTCATAAAAAAATCCGAATAGCAGGTTTCATTGCTACTCGGACTCTATTACATTATTCATCTTTTTGATGTTCAATCACGTGTGTACCACGATTATTAGCAATTTCTTTGGCACGTTGTTTTGCTTCTTTTTTAGTACTAAACGTATCAGACGCTTGTTTTGCATCTTCTGTTTTAACTTTCCATTCATGATTCTCATAATATACATGAACATCTTCATCATTCAGTTCAGGTTGTGCTGATGGATCTTTTTGATGTTGAGTAATATGTTTATGTTTTAATTCTTCTAATTCTTCTTTACTGGCATCTTTGTACCATTCTTCTGCTTGTTTTGTTGCAATAGGAATAGCGTCTCCCTCTTTGTAGCCATCTTTTAACATCGCATTTGCAATATCAATGGCTTTTTTACGCTCTAATTCATCTAAATGTTTCCAAGTTTGTGGATAATCATTCATTGTCCAAGGCATGATGTCACGCTCCTCTATAGTGTTTAGTAAGCTTTACCACCCTACGCTATAATGAAACGTTATACATTGATATTAAGCGTCCACCGTTTTCTGATGATTTGTATGATCAACGTCTTTACGTGTTGCTACACAATTATCTTGTAACTTCATTAAGGCAGATTTTAAATAATTATACTGTGGTAAATCCGTCAATTCTTTTTCATTAAGACTACCGCGTAATTCAAAATGTTTTGCTACATTTTCAAATGTGACAAGATATTCTCCCATTTGTTTTTCTGAAATGCGTTGACGTTGTTTGTCTTGCATTGCACGCATTAACATAAAGCTAATTTCTTCTAAGGCAAAAATACTTGGATAATAATAACGAATGGCCTCTTTACTTGAGAATAATTCACCATTGGCTGAATTGTACACTTGTGTCATGTTATTCATTTTTACAGATAATGATAAACTTTCTGTTCTATCACGTGCTGTATCTTGGTATTTATTTTCTGAAAATAAATATTGGAAAATAACCGCTTCTTTACGTACCACTTCTGCAATCACAGTAGGTAACATGGTTGACGCATTTTTTCGATTAATGATTAAAACACCAATGACCGCAATCACAATCCCGATCAATACGTCAACAATTCGTGTATACGCAATATCAATGGATAAATTACCAGAGGCTAAACCATTTAACAGGATGACTTGTGTTGTAATAAAAATAACTGCAAAAGCATAATTTGCTGCGACAAATCCTTCTGTCATCATAGCAGACAGTCCCATTAAAATGACTGCGACAATTAAATGAGGTTGGAAAAAGAGTATGGCTGATAGAAGTAAAGTTCCTACAATTGTTCCAAGACCCCGTGCTAATGAACGGTCTAACATACGAATCGTCGTTAATCCTAATAATACTGTATGGGCGGATAATGGAATCCAATATGAGCGTTGGATATTGAAAAATAACGAGACAAAAATAGCTGCGCCCATAATAACAGCATACGTTAATGCATTACGGAAAATAATGGAATCGAGTGTTAAGTTTTGAACGATACGTTTACTATATAACGGCTTACGAATACTCGCTTCAGATTCTATTTGTTCCGGTCGTAATTGCGCAATTTCATCTATTTTAAGTATGTGTTGCATCAAACTTTCAAATGGTTCATCCACATCGACTTTTTTCGTCCATTTTTCTCGTTTTGAAGATAATAGATCGGAAGAGCACACGTCTGAACTCCAGTCACCAGATCATCTC
>OCRC01000253.1_pt1 | contig 9622 bp, 7 predicted proteins | sample 1495861 | NCBI WGS metagenome assembly OCRC01 (sample SAMN05301492, study PRJEB22388) | human oral metagenome | isolation source: Infant 2 DOL 14 oral | host: Homo sapiens | place: USA: Pittsburgh, Magee-Womens Hospital of UPMC | collected 2013/2014
AAGCTATATCCCTTTTTTTTAAAAAAAATACATATTTTAGTTGAAAATATAATACTTAGATGTTAAGATGTTTTTATAGGAGGGGTGTAAATGAAAACCACTCTAAAAAAACTATCAAGATATATAGCTGTTGTAATTGCAATAACCTTAATATTTATCTGATAGAAAAAATCATAGTAACAATTAAACAAATTAAGAACCGACTGCCATAGGACGGCAATCCTAGGGGGCAGTTAAACAATTCATGGTATGACATGAACTCTACTCGGTTCTCGTTTGTTGCAACATTAGTTACAACGTATAGTATAACAATTTTTTATGTAAAATTCTAGACTTTTTTAAACTCCTTTATTTGTCTAGGAAAAGTTTTTACAGTGAATTGTTTTTATTAGTTGTATAAATGTTGGAGCAGCGGGGAATGTATACAGTTCATGTATATGTTCCCCGCTTTTTTTGTTGTCTGTTAACTTGTTGAAAAAATAAAAAAACCAAGTAACAAGCACGCTCATTTTCTAAAAATGACCCGCTTGTGGAATAATTCAATGCTTTCACGCATTGTTTGTACTGGAACTACTCGTAAGAGCCGTGCAAACAACGTGTTGCATGGCTCTTTTTCTACTTGGTTCAGAAAGTAGGTGAATCAATGATTGAACTGAAAGCAACAGATTTGCAACGTATTACGTGTCAATTGACCTTGTTTAATCGACAAAGGTTTAAATTGTACAACGGTACAACAGAACGCATTGTATATGATTTTTCAGGAAGAAATCTGTTGATCAATCCTGTGAGTTTTGAAACGGATCAAGACATGGAACATTTCTTTCGACAAGTAAAACTGATTTATTTTGATGGAAAAGTAGTCGGTTATCGCGGCTGCTCGGAACTTCCGTTAAAACTTGAATGTAGAGCGTTCCAAAAAATGGTTAAACGACAAAAGATGTTACTCAATGCACCATTCAACTATAAGGTTTTTGAAGAAAATGAATTTAGGGAATGGTGTGAGAAAATGAGAAGCTATAAGTAGTGAATTTGTTTTTTTATACTTGGTCTTTTTGTTTGTTAGTTTTAACTAACATGCGCAATTTACCAATAGCTAGGTTAGCTATCGAAAAAGGATGCAGAAAAGCACACGGACACGAAGGTGCAAACTGGCTACACGTCAACTTTTTTGCAGAATTTGGGAGATCCTTAAAAAATGAATACTACAGGACTTATCTAGTCAATCAGCGTGTCTTTAAAGGGCTAGGTAAGGATAAACTACCTAAAGAGTACGGTCAGAATAAAGGCGGTACGTGATTATGGGTGTGACACAGTAACTAAAAAGATTTCGTGCGACGATCTTTTGTTTTAAAGGGAGCCAGATACTTTTTTAGAGTTTGGGGTTGCTACCGCTACAAACCCTGCGATCAGTAAAATCTGTAGAAAAATTGCTAAAAAGCTAGCAAACAAAAGGATCAAGTAAAACGAGGATATTTACCATAAAACCAATAGGAGGAAAGTGAACAAGAAGACATAGGAGTGTTTTTCTAAGGGGTCTAAGGATAATATTTTTTTAATAATGAAGGCTTTGTTACTATGTTCTTGAGGTGAGAAAATATGACAAAAAAAGTGCAAAATATCTGGCGTAAAGAAATGTTGGCATTGATGAATGAAGACGCAGACTGGTATAGGAATGAAGATACCGAGCGTTTTAAACGAATACAAGAACTTGCAAAAAAGATAGAAACAGCAAGCACCAGGCAATTTTCTTCTCATATTAGCAAGGAAAGATTTGAAGCCTATCAAAGAATGGGTTTACAGTTTAAAGAAATAGCAGAAGAATTCCATATAACAACTACAGCGTTACAGCAATGGCGTAAAGACAATGGGTATCCCATTTACAATAAAAATAATAAGAAATGAGGAAAGCAAAATGAAAAAGTTCGCAAGTGCAGGGTTAAGTATTTTAGTCGCAACAGGGGTAGCAGGTATTGGGGGAAATGAAGTACAGGCAGCAGAACAAGCGCAACCAAAAACACCTGAAAATAGTTCTACAGAACAACCAGCAGTGAAAGCTACACAAACAACGGAGCAAGCCATTACTGAAAAACAGCAACAAGTAACAGAGAAACAAGCAATTGTCGATCAAAAACAACAAGTCGCTGATACTGCGAAGAAAGAAAAAGACACCATTGATCAATCTGTTAAAGAACAACAAGCAGTGGTCGATCAAAACAAAGACGCATTGGATCAAAGTCAACAAGCAGTGACTGACCAACAAACAGTTGTAGACGAAGCTAAAAAAGTTGTGGATGAAGCAACACCTTCAGCTATTGAAAAAGCCAAAGACCAAGTGGCTACGGATACACAGGCAGTTGATGACCAACAAAAAGTAGTGGATCAAGCTCAAACAGACGTTAACCAACAACAAGCTGTTGTTGATGAAAAAGCAAAAGAAACGAATGCTGCTAAAGTAAAAAATGATAAAGATCAACAAGCAGTAACAGCTGCGAAACAAGAACAAGCCAAGCTTGAAGAATTAGCGAAAAATGCGGAAGCGGAAAAAGCAAAGGCAGAAAAAGAACAATCAGCAAAAGAAGCTGAACTGGCTAACAAACAGAAAGAAGAAGCCAAAGCTAAAGATCAAAAGGCGAAGGACGATCAAGCAGTTGCAGACCAACAAAGCGTTGTGACAACTAGTCAAGAGAAAGTAACAGACGCAAAAGCAGATACAGCTGCGAAACAGGCAGATTTAACTGCGAAAGAAAATGCTTTGAAAGACAAGCAAGCAGCAACAAAGCAAGCGCAGAATACTTTAGATAGCTCAAAAGAAGAGCTAAAAGGACATAAAGGGATTAACTTGCCTGCCAATTTCACACCTGATTATTACAAAAAATTATCTGAACAAGAAAAGCAAGCAATGGAAAAAGAAGCATTAGCATTAAATAAAGTTTTTCCTGAAAATCAAGCAGATGCGGCAAAAGCAACGGAAATGATCGACATTAAAAATCCTACAGAAAAACAAAAGAAACAAATGAGTGATTATTTTGTTGGTTTATTAAATGACGTTCGCGAAAAACTTGGATTGCAAAAATTAAAAGTGTCCAGTCAAAATATTAAATTTGCTTGGGATAATGCGAAGTATACTAATCCTAATGAAATTGGACATGATGAAAATGCAATTAATAAAGCAGCAAAAGAGAATGGTTTTAAAGAGTATCCAGGGCAAAACTTTTATGAAAATTTAAGTGGCGGATACTTTCAACCAAAAGACGGGAAAATATCAGTACTAGATTTTGAGCGAGCAGCAAGGGAAGCTTTAGTCGATATGCTGTTTAATGATGGAAGAATGGGTTATGGACACACTGAATCATTATTACAAGCAGATAAAACAAATACTGCAATTGCTCTTTCAGAAGAAAATCACGGTTTTTCTTCCGGTAAAATCCATATTATTGGGTACAATCAATCAAGATTGGTAGATCAAAATACTTATGAAGAAGGAAGTGTACCAGTCTTTAAGAGTAAAGAAACCCTTCAAAAAGAAGTAGCAACCAATCAAGAAAAATTAGCTACTGCACAACAAGCAGAATCAGACGCTCAACAAGCAAGAAGTGCAAGTCAGCAAGCCTTAAATACAGCCAAAACAACACAAGCAACAGCAGAAAAAGAACTATCTGTTCATAAAGCGGCATTGGCTAATCTTCAAGCAGTTGAGACTAAGAGTACGACAAACTATGAAGAAAAAGTACGGCAAACTGCAACGGCAGAAAAAAGCCTTCAACAAACAAAAGATCAATTGGTAACAATCAATGAGTTAATTCAAAATCGAGCTGCTGTTTTAGAAAAAGCGAAAACAAAAGTTGCAGACGCACAAGCGATAGAACAAACGTCTGCTAAAGTGCTGAAAGAAAAACAAGAAGCCCAAAAAGCAGAAGAAAACACATTGAATAGCTTGAAGGAAGTATTAGATTTAGCAAAAGAAAACTTAAATCAAAAACAAGTTTCGCTTAAAACAAGTACACGTTCATTGACTCGTTTAGAAAATGCTCAACCAACATACGAAAAAGCAGTGAACGAGTTAAACAAAGCAGAAGCCGCAGTGGTCCAAGCACAAGAAGCCTATGAAAATTCTCTGAAATCGTTGGAAGAACTTAAAGAACAACAAGCCGTTGCTACACTTGCTTATACACAAGCACAAGAAGACCTGTCTAATGCGAAGTTAGAGCTACAGCAGTACCAAGGCATATTAAGAGACTTAGAGGCACAACAAGCCGAACAGCGCCGACAAGAAGCGTTGCAAGATCAAGTAGCAAAAGAGCAACAACGTCTTGAACGAGAAGCAAAGCAACAACAAATGTTAGTAGCAAGTGCTACTTCAGCAGACAAAACACCTGGTCTTCAACAGTTATCTTTTTCTAAACAAAAAGAACAACCAAAAGCACAAGCATTAACACATTCAGAACCTCGTAAGACGAAACAAGTAGCAAAATCCCAAGAATCCTTACCACAAACGGGAGAACAACAAAGTATCTGGTTGACTATTATGGGATTATTTATGGCAGTAGGTGCGATCAGTTTCAAGAACAAAAAACGTAAAAAAAATAGTTAATAATTGTTTGATATAGCAGAACAAAGATATATATCGTGTTTTATAAGAATATAAAATAACTAAGAGAATCGAAGATACTTTCGGTTCTCTTTTTTTAGTAAGGAGGGAAATGACAATGAAAAAGCAACGAGCGCCTTGTGTTGCGTGAGCTATTTTACAAACAAAAAAATAAAAAATCGAGGAGAATGATACATGAATCAACAGACTGAAGTAAAAAAACGTTTTAAAATGTATAAGGCAAAGAAACATTGGGTTGTAGCCCCTATTCTTTTTCTAGGCGTGTTAGGAGTTGTAGGATTAGCTACTGATAATGTACAAGCCGCGGAATTAGATACGCAACCAGAAACAACGACGGTGCAACCTGATAATCCCGATCCGCAGGTAGGTAGTACAACGCCTAATACGGCAGTATCTGAAGAAGCACCAGTACAAAAAGACACTACTTCTCAACCGACCAAAGTAGAAGAAGTAGCGTCTAAAAAAAATGGAGCTGAACAGAGTTCAGCTACTCCAAATGATACCACAAACGTCCAACAACCAACAGTAGGAGCTGAAAAATCAGCACAAGAACAACCAGTAGTAAGCCCTGAAACAACCAATGAACCTCTAGGGCAACCAACAGAAGTTGCACCAGCTGAAAATGAAGCCAACAAATCAACGTCCATTCCTAAAGAATTTGAAACACCAGACGTTGACAAAGCAGTTGATGAAGCGAAAAAAGATCCGAACATTACCGTTGTTGAAAAACCAGCAGAAGACTTAGGCAACGTTTCTTCTAAAGATTTAGCCGCAAAAGAAAAAGAAGTAGACCAACTACAAAAAGAACAAGCGAAAAAGATTGCCCAACAAGCAGCTGAATTAAAAGCCAAAAATGAAAAAATTGCCAAAGAAAATGCAGAAATTGCGGCAAAAAACAAAGCGGAAAAAGAGCGTTATGAAAAAGAAGTCGCTGAATACAACAAGCATAAGAATGAAAACAGCTATGTCAATGAAGCGATTAGTAAAAACCTAGTGTTCGATCAATCTGTCGTGACGAAAGACACTAAAATTTCGTCGATTAAAGGCGGAAAATTTATCAAAGCAACTGATTTTAATAAAGTAAATGCAGGGGATTCAAAAGATATCTTTACGAAATTACGGAAAGATATGGGCGGAAAAGCTACTGGCAACTTCCAGAATTCCTTTGTAAAAGAGGTAAACCTTGGAGCTAATGGGGGCTATGCGGTTCTTTTAGAAAAAAACAAACCAGTGACAGTGACCTATACAGGGCTAAACGCTAGTTACTTAGGGCGCAAAATTACAAAAGCAGAATTTGTTTATGAGCTACAATCCTCACCAAGTCAAAGCGGTACACTCAATGCAGTATTTTCAAATGATCCGATTATCACGGCTTTTATTGGTACAAACAGAGTCAATGGTAAGGATGTTAAAACACGCTTAACGATTAAGTTCTTTGATGCGTCAGGGAAAGAAGTACTACCAGATAAAGATAGTCCATTTGCGTATGCACTGTCTTCTTTAAATTCAAGTTTAACGAATAAAGGTGGCCATGCGGAATTTGTTTCTGATTTTGGGGCGAACAATGCGTTCAAATACATTAATGGCTCATATGTGAAAAAACAAGCGGATGGAAAATTTTACTCACCGGAAGATATTGACTATGGCACAGGACCTTCTGGATTGAAAAATAGTGATTGGGACGCTGTAGGTCACAAGAATGCGTACTTTGGTTCAGGTGTAGGTCTAGCCAATGGGCGTATTTCCTTTTCTTTTGGTATGACAACAAAAGGAAAAAGTAATGTGCCTGTATCTAGTGCGCAATGGTTTGCTTTTAGTACCAACTTAAATGCAAAATCTGTAACACCGAAGAGACAATTTAATAGTCCTAAAGAACCAGAAAAAGCAACGATTGAATTTAATGGATACAAAGCCAATGTCGTTCCTGTTCTTGTTCCGAACAAAGAAGTCACTGATGGTCAGAAAAATATCAATGATTTAAATGTGAAACGTGGCGACTCTTTACAATACATTGTGACAGGGGATACGACAGAACTTGCCAAAGTAGATCCAAAAACAGTAACAAAACAAGGGATTCGAGATACCTTTGATGCAGAAAAAGTGACGATTGATTTATCCAAAGTGAAAGTTTATCAAGCAGACGCAAGTCTAAACGAAAAAGACTTAAAAGCTGTTGCTGCAGCAATTAATTCAGGAAAAGCCAAAGACGTGACCGCTTCTTATGATCTTCATTTAGATCAAAACACCGTCACAGCAATGATGAAAACCAACGCAGACGGCTCTGTTGTTTTAGCAATGGGGTATAAATATTTACTTGTCTTGCCGTTTGTAGTGAAAAATGTAGAAGGCGATTTTGAAAATACAGCTGTTCAATTAACAAACGATGGTGAAACGGTAACAAATACAGTGATTAACCATGTGCCGGATAGTAATCCTTCCAAAGATGTAAAAGCAGATAAAAATGGTACAGTTGGCAGTGTTTCTCTACATGATAAAGATATTCCGTTACAAACAAAAATTTATTATGAAGTGAAATCTTCCGAACGTCCAGCCAACTATGGCGGAATCACAGAAGAATGGGGCATGAATGATGTCTTGGACACGACCCATGATCGTTTCACAGGGAAATGGCACGCTATTACAAACTATGACCTTAAAGTAGGGGACAAAACGTTAAAAGCAGGAACAGATATTTCTGCTTACATTCTTTTAGAAAACAAAGACAATAAAGACTTGACGTTTACAATGAATCAAGCATTATTGGCAGCGTTAAATGAAGGAAGCAATAAAGTAGGCAAACAAGCTTGGTCTGTGTATCTGGAAGTCGAACGGATCAAAACAGGTGATGTAGAAAACACGCAAACAGAAAACTACAACAAAGAGCTTGTTCGTTCTAATACGGTGGTGACGCATACACCTGATGATCCAAAACCAACTAAAGCCGTTCATAACAAGAAAGGGGAAGACATTAATCATGGAAAAGTGGCTCGTGGTGATGTTCTTTCTTATGAAATGACCTGGGACTTAAAAGGGTACGATAAAGACTTTGCCTTTGATACAGTCGATCTTGCGACAGGAGTTTCTTTCTTCGATGATTACGACGAAACGAAAGTGTCACCAATCAAAGATTTACTTCGTGTCAAAGATTCTAAAGGGGTAGACATTACCAACCAGTTTACGATCTCATGGGACGATGCCAAAGGCACGGTGACGATTTCTGCCAAAGACCCACAAGCCTTTATTCTAGCGTATGGTGGGCAAGAATTGCGTGTAACGCTCCCTACAAAAGTCAAAGCCAATGTTTCTGGTGATGTTTATAATTCAGCGGAACAAAATACATTTGGTCAACGAATTAAAACCAATACCGTTGTCAACCATATTCCAAAAGTGAACCCTAAAAAAGACGTGGTTATTAAAGTCGGTGACAAACAAAGTCAAAATGGCGCTACAATCAAATTAGGGGAGAAATTCTTCTATGAATTTACAAGTAGTGACATTCCTGCAGAATACGCTGGTGTTGTGGAAGAATGGTCGCTTAGTGACAAACTAGACGTAAAACATGACAAATTTAGTGGCCAATGGTCTGTGTTTGCCAATTCTGCGTTTGTCTTAGCAGACGGAACCAAAGTGAATAAAGGGGATGACATTTCGAAACTATTCACGATGACCTTTGAACAAGGGGTAGTGAAAATCACGGCCAGTCAAGCCTTTTTAGATGCGATGAATCTAAAAGAAAACAAAAACGTTGCACACTCATGGAAAGCGTTCATTGGTGTAGAACGAATTGCGGCAGGAGACGTTTACAACACAATCGAAGAATCTTTCAACAATGAGAAGATTAAAACGAATACGGTAGTGACACATACGCCAGAAAAACCACAAACGCCACCAGAAAAAACAGTGATTGTACCACCAACACCAAAAACACCGCAAGCACCAGTAGAGCCATTAGTGGTAGAAAAGGCAAGTGTGGTGCCAGAATTGCCGCAAACAGGCGAAAAACAAAATGTCTTATTAACAGTAGCTGGTAGTTTAGTTACAATGCTTGGTTTAGCAGGCTTAGGATTTAAACGTAGAAAAGAAACAAAATAATTGAAGACGAAAAGAAGGACGAACTGATTGTCCTTCTTTTTTTAGTTATGGAGGGGAAAAATTGGAAGCAGTAGTAGCAGAAAGAGAGGCAAAGGGGATGAAAGAAATTGCCATCCAAGAAAAAGATTTGACCTTACAGTGGAGAGGAAACACAGGTAAGTTAGTTAAAGTTCGATTGAAAAATACACGTGCAATGGAAATGTGGTACAACAAACAAATTACCGAAGAAAACATTCAAGAGATCACCACGTTGAATATTATTAAAAATGGAAAATCTTTGGCATTAGAAGTATATCCAGAAAAAAGTATCTATGTGAAACCAAATTTAGGCAGAATTAATGTGCCTGTCTTTTTTATCAAAACACCTATTAATAGAGGGATTTTTGAAGAGATCTTCGGCGAAACGTTAAAAGCATAAGTAAAGGAGAAAGAAAAGCCAATGTATGTATCTTTTATTCTAAGTTGTTTACTTGGATTTTCTGGCTACAGTCTATTAAATAGGCTAAATTCGTTGGAATTTGTGGATGCTTGGTTAGACAAAGAAACACAAAAAATCACACTAAAACGCTGTTTTTATGATACTTCTTTCAAGAAACAAACACTAAAAGAGTTAGAACGAGTGATTTTTCGCTTACGGCAACAGATCATGGACGATTCAACTAGTCGCTTATTCATTTTAAAAGAAAGATACAGTGTTCTTGAATTAGAAGAAAAATACGAAGGAATAAAACGATTCATGTTAGACGTTTTAGAAGATGCTTATTGGAAAGAATTAGCAAATATGCCAGAAGACCAACGACACTTAGACGATTGGGATTTCTTTTAAAATGGGTTATTGAAAGGAAGCAATAATAAAAAAATGATGCCTGACACAAAAATATAGGAGGGAAAAAATGATTATTTTATCAGGACTTTTTATTT